>ERZ795030.233-NODE-233-length-90119-cov-5.981669_pt1 | contig 90119 bp, 84 predicted proteins | sample MGYA00375122_ERZ795030 | MGnify/ENA primary metagenome ERZ795030 (study PRJEB30165, sample SAMN05720146) | activated sludge metagenome | isolation source: anaerobic digester from wastewater treatment plant | place: Japan | collected 2015-04-20 ... | reverse complement strand
AAAACTTCTTGAGAAATTGATTGTCCGGTTTTTTTATTAACTAGCCGGGCCTTGACCCGCAAGGCCGCTTCATAGGTAACATTCTTGGCTTTACTCTCAGCTTCGTCAAACTTGGGTTCGTCAAAATAATAATCAGTCAGATAAAGCTCTAGGTCACGACCCATAAAATCGCTAATCGGCGAAATTTCGTCAAACAAATCAGCCAATCCCTCTTTAAGAAACCAGGCATAGGATTTTTTTTGCACCTCAATCAAATCAGGCAGCGGCATTAAAAAGCTTTTATCAATAAAATAACGGCGCTGACTGGTTTGATTGTCGATTTTAAGCGTTTGCGACATATTTTTGACAACAAAAAATTCTCAAAGCCTAATGGCGAATGAGTTAGCTAAAACTATATAATTGTTTAATTGGAGCCGCGGATAGGGGTATATCTTATGGCAAAATCAAAGATAGCCGATAAAATGACCAAAAGCTACGCTTTGACCGCGTGCTAGTCATTTAGTTAGTGTTTTCTCTGATCTAAGCTTAGAATTGAGATTGACAAATTTGTCTAATAAAGAGTGAGTCAATCTAATATTGTTAAGATAACAAAATTATTGCCAGCCGTCAATAGCTAACTTAGCTAATTCTTCTCGAACCACTTGACGATCATCCCATGGTAATTTTCGGCCAGCCGCTAAGCAAATAGCTTGCTCGCTACCCTTACCGGTAATCAGGACAATATCGTCTTTTTTGGCTAAAGACAAGGCTTTGGCAATGGCTTCTCGGCGATCCAAAATTGTTAATAAATTCTTATTAAGAATCTTGCCAGCATGCTCAGCGCCAACAGCTACCTGATCAATGATTAAACGCGGATCATCATCATAAGGATCCTCATTAGTAACAATAACATAATCGGCCAATTGTCCAGCAATTTGACCAAGCTTAGGTCGCCGAGCAACATCTCGTCCACCGCCAGCTGAACCTAAAACATGAATTATTTTTTTATAATTTACCAATTCCAAGGTTTCATAAATCTTGCTTAAGGCCACCGGTTCAAAAGCATAATCAACGATGACGCTAAATGGCTGGCCCTGATCAATCATTTCGAGGCGACCAGCTAACCCTGGAATAGCCGCTAAGCCGGAACGAATAATTGACCAATCAATCTCTTGACTTAAAGCGACAGCAATGGCGTTAAGAGCATTCAAGGCATTAAAGGCGCCCAGTATTGGCAAGTGGATCATTTGATCCTGACAAACAAAATCAGTGCCGTGAATCCCGGCTTGCAACTGTTCAATCGGTAAAATTTTTAATTGTTCCGGCCAATTATGCTCTTCTATTTCTTTAGGTTTTTGGGTATAACCAAAAGCTTGGTCAAAACCGAAACTTAAAAAATAGGACGCATATTCATCGTCAAGATTAACGATAACTGTTTTTAAAACCTTATTGAGTCCGATACGTTTAAAACCGCGATCAGTTGATTGAACTCGCTGCTGATCATTAATATATTTATAGTGACCAGCGCGCAAATGGCTAAACAAGCGGCCTTTAGCCCGACGATAGTTGTCAAAACCACCATGAGCTTCAATGTGTTCAGGATAAAGACCAGTAAAAACAGCTATATCATAATTAATAAAGCGGTGACGATATTGTAAAATACCTTGCGATGTTGTCTCAATAATAGCATAATGACAACCATTATTAACCATTTGTCTTAAGAGCCGCTGGGTAAAAAAACGACCAACCATGGTCATCTTCTTATCGTTAAGCCAATCTTTTTGACCATCGCTAAACATGGCTGTTGAGGTATAACCAACCTTATAACCAGCGGCTCGAAGCACCTCAGCAATCAAAAAGACGCTAGTTGTCTTGCCGGTAGTTCCGGTAACCCCGATAACAATTAATTGCTGGCTGGGATGATGATAATAAGCGGCAGCCAGCCAATTTAAAATAAAATGATAGCTAGGAATTAAGCGACGAAAAAAACTATGATAAATAAATCTTTTACAGCGAGCCAATAATTTATTCATAGAATTATTAATTTAGCGCAATAAACGACGCAATTGACGAATTAATTGATAAAAACGATAGAAATATTGATTAATCGGCCAATCAAAAGTTCCGGGGTAATTGACAATCTTACCGCCAAAACCTTGCTTAAAGCGAGTCACGCCTGGCCATTTCTGTTGATTTATACCAAAAAAATCATAAGTTTGACAGCCGCGTTGACGCGCCGTCAAAATAGCCTGCCATTGTATTAAATAAGGAGCCATTAACTGCCGTTGTTTATTGTCAGAAGCGCCATGCAGGTAAACGGCTCGCCGTCCCCAATAAGTGAAAATTCCCGCCGCCAGAATCTGACCCTGCCACTTGGCTACTAGCAACTGGCTAAAAGGCGCCTTAATTATGGCTCGGTAATATTGCGGCTGGTGTAAATGAAACCTGTTGCGTTGGCCAGTAATGGCCATTAATCGCCAAAAATCGGTAAAACCATCTGGTCCGACCGCTTCAATCACTACTCCCCGCTTAGTGGCTAAACGGATATTATAACGCGTTTTGGGATGCATTTGCTGTAAAAGAGCTTCCTCTGTTTGACTAATATCTAGAATCCTGGTTTGGCTAGGCTGAATATCTGGCCCGTGAATTAAACCAAGCTTATTCAAATCTACTCCGGTTGGCTGACAATTAGGCTCAATCCGCCAAAAAATAGCTTGTCTGGCCACTAACCATGGCTTAATATCGGCCAGCATCTGCGGCCACCAATTGGACGATAATTGATCATCGGCCCAAATTGGTCCACGCGGTGAATAGTAATAAGCATATCGGCCGATCAGCCGTCGTCTGATTAGACCAGCAACGGCCACTAATTTTTGCTGGTGGTAATAGCCAAGGCGTTCAACTTGATAAAATTGTTGCTGCAAATCAAGCCAATTAGCGCTTTGTAATAATTCGGATTGACCATATTGCCGAACAAATTCATCAGCCGTTTGATTATCAATCGGTTGCCACATAAACTAATGAAGATATTGTAAGGCTGACTTAAGGCGCTGAGCCGGATCACTAATGCCGGCATCCACCTTAGATAAAGCGCGCCGAGCATCAGAAGCGCTATAACCTAAAGCAATTAAGGCTTCCAAATCGTCACTGCTGACAGCTGCTTGACCACCATCTAAACTAGTAGTCGGTAAAAGACCGGCTATTTTACCACTTAATTCTAAAATCAATCTTTGAGCCGTCTTAGCGCCAATACCAGACACTTTAGTCAATAATGATTCATCACCTAGTATAATAGCTTGCTTAATTTGTTCAACATTGGCTAATGACAATATCCCCAGGGCTGATTTAGGACCGATACCGGAAACGGAAACTAATAATTCAAATAACGACAGCTCATCAAGACTAGCAAAACCATAAAGATCGGCAGCGTCTTCACGAACGCTATGATAAAGATAAACTTCAATGGACTGACCACTGGCCACCGCCTCCCAAAATCTTTCGCCGACAAAAACCTGATAACCCAAACCATTATTATCAATAATTAACGATCCGGGTCGCTTAGTTAAAACTTGGCCGCGCAAAAAAGCTAGCATAAATTAATTCCGCTTAATTCTAATTAATCCCGAGGTCGCTACAACCTCAATGCCGACTTTTTCTAATTGATCAAGCAGCAGATTCATACCCAAAGAATCACTAGCCATATGGCCGGCAATAACGACATTAATATGATTTTTTTCGGCCTCGCGGCGATGTTCTTCACTCATATGCATCCCGACTACTGTACCAATGCCAAAATTGACCATTTTTTCATAAATATCCTTGGAACCACTGGTGCCACCGGTAAATTCAGTTACGGCAATCTTGCCGCAATGGTTATCGGCTTGGCCGGCAAATAAAGTCGGGCCAGCCTTATGTTTGGCAGCTGAAGCGTATTCAGGAATAGTTGATAATAGCTTAACCAAATCACCAACTCTTTTTAACTTAGCCTGCTTATTTTTAATTAAATCAACCAAATAACGAGCGCCCAGATTATCGGCCGGAGTATGAACACAAATAAAGTCTAGTCCCAGTAGTTTGGCCATATCGACTGCTCGATCATGATTGATCGGAGAAACACCACGGCTGACTTCGCTAATTCGCGGCTTAATAACCGATTCGGCAATATTAATTGGCACACCATAATTAGCTAAAACATCAGCTTGTAAATCCATAACTTCTGACAAGCCAGCCAATCCCAAACCTTCAGGATGATGAGCGATAACCAGGTCAATATCACCTAGTTGTTTAGCGGCTAATAATTCCGGCCCCTCCATGTCAATACCGGCCAAGACTTTTTTAATTTGACCGCGCGTTAAATCAACTAAAATACGGCTATCAGCATAAGGATTGGTTAGTTTTTCTAAATCAAAATCAACTTTAGCTGTTTTAGATAGCTGCCGATATTGTTTTTTAACATAACGCAAGTGCTCTCTGACTGACGCTTGTCCGCGTAAATCTGCTTCAATACCTAGCTTAATCGCCAATTGATAAATTTCGGCTGTAGTCATAAATTATTTTAAAATATTGCCTTCAATCACTGATCGCTCATTTTTTAATTGCCACTGCTGTAAATTATTCACAGTTTGCCCGGTTTTATCTTTAAACCAGGCCGACCAATGAGAAAAACTATGCTGAAAAGATGGCCAGCTGATAATCAATAAACCGCCAATCATTATAACGACAATAACAACAGCCAACGACCAATAAGTTCTCCGCCAGCGCTGCTGCTTAGCCTCGCCGCGCCAAGCCTGTTGCAAACTATCCCCGGTTAGCTGAGAAAAATCATTATCAATCTTGGGCGTTTGAAATTTAAACATAGATTAGATATTAATCTGTCTTAGAGCGGCAATTCTTTCTTCAACCGGCGGATGGCTCATAAACATTTTAGTCAAGCCGGAAACACCGCGCTTATTATGAAAAGGTGAAGCAAAATATAAATGAGCCGTAGCCCGATTAGCAGCCTCCAGCGGCTCTGGGTCAGCGCTAATTTTTTGTAAGGCGCGAATAAGTCCCTCAGGATAGCGAGTCAATAAAGCGCTGTTAGCATCAGCCAAAAATTCTCGTCGTCGCGAAATCGCCATTTGAATTATTTGCGCAAAGAGCGGGGCCAGAATAGCTAAAATTATGGCAACAATAGATAAAATTGCTTGCAATTGTCCAGCGCCCTGATCATCTTGCCGTCGCCGGCCGCCACCCCAAAATGACCAACGAGCAAACCAATCAGCCAATAAAACAACGGTGCCAACTAAAACTGAAACAATAGTAGCTAATAGAATGTCCCGGTTGCCAATATGCGACAATTCGTGGGCTATTACTCCTTCCAGCTCGGCCTTGTCTAGCTTAGCTAATAATCCGCTAGTAAAAGCGACAGCCGCGTGTTTGGAATCGCGACCAGTGGCAAAAGCATTGGGGGCGCTATCGTCAATGACATAAATTTTAGGCATTGGCAAGCCAGCGGTAATACAAAGATTCTCGATTAGGCGATAAAGCTGTGGCGAATCGCTGGCCTGAACTTCTTTAGCTCGGCTTATAGTTAAAACTATTTTATCACTCCACCAATAACTAATAAAACTAGAAATCACGGCATAGGCCAAAGCAATATATAGCCAGATTGGATTATTATTAACCTGACTAAAAACAAAACCGACCAAAATAAGCAAGCTAGCACTTAAACTGATCAACAACCAAGTTTTATGGCGGTTACTGTCAACTTGCTGATAAAAATTCATAGCGAGGACAACTAGAAATTAACCTTAACTGTTTCTCGTTGGCTATCGTCTTTAATTTCAAAAAATTCAGCCGGGCTAAAGCCCAGTTTTTTGGCAAAAATATTGGTGGGGAATAATTGTAATTTGGTGTTGAAATCGCGAACATTGCCATTATAAAAACGACGCGCCGCTTGAATTTTGTCTTCAGTGTCAGTTAATTCTCGTTGCAATTCTAAAAAATTTTGATTAGCTTTTAAATCTGGATAATTTTCGCTTAAAGCAAACAGATGTCTTAATAGCCCGGAGAGATTATTTTCGGCTTGTTGTTGATCAACTAGATCACCGCTATTCTGGGCGGCTATAGCCTGATTGCGAGCTTCAATCACTTTTTCTAGTGTTTCTTGTTCATGGGTGGCATAGCCCTTAACTGTCTCTACCAGATTAGGAATTAGGTCGTAGCGGCGCTTGAGCTGGACATCAATATCGCTCCAAGCTTCAGCTAAACGATTTTTACTAGTAATCAAGCCATTATAAACGGCAATGAGCCAGATTACGATAATGGCGACCAAAGCCATTAAAGCATAAATAATCCAAGTCATAAATTTGTTTAATTATAAAATATCTAAAATTTAATTAAGGCTAGTTTGATTTGACCGTCGGCCAATGATAAATCTTTAGCAATTATTTGACCGTCGGCCAGCCAACCTTGAACAATTGATTGACTTAATGTTTCGCGGGCAATCAGGTCTTGCCATTCTCTAAAAGCGGCCTCAGCCAAACCACTATCGCCCTGCCAATAAATAATAGTCCTATCTTGTAAACTAAGACCGGCTTGTTTGCGCAATAAGTTGATATTGCGCACTAATTCGCGAGCCAGTCCCTCACAAATCAATTCTGGCGTTAGCTCAGTATTAAGACTAATTTGCCAATCGTCAGTTGCTGTTGGTTGTTGAATTATTTGCTTGACATTTAACTCATCAGCTAGTATTGACCAACCGCTCTGACTAATAGCGGCTAATTTAGTTTCATTAGCGCTGACTGTTAATGAGGCTAAAACTTGACGCACTTTCAGGCCGGCCAAATCACGCTGAGCTAAGGCCAGCTCCGCGATCTGGCGGATGGCGGTCATTTCCAGCAAGCTGGCCTGATCAACTGGTAAATCATCCGGCCAAGACAATAAATGAACTGATTGATTGGCGTGTTGATAATTATAACCGGTTGTTTTTTGCCAAATAGCTTCGGCCAAAAATGGGGCAAATGGTGCCAACGCTATGGCCAGGCCTTGCAAGACATAGCCAGTGGTTAATAAAGCCGCCGCTTTGTCATTATTATTTTTTTCTTTAAAGCGATCACGCGATCGGCGCAGATACCAAGACGACAAATCATCAATGAAGTCAGCTAGCGGCCGCGTTGCTTTCGGTAAATTATAAGCATCCATTTGCTGATTAATTTCAGCTAATAATTGATGCAGGCGAGAAACAATCCAGCGATCTAAAATATTAGATGACAACCAATCACTAATTGACAAAATTCGCCTATTATCGCCGGCATACAAATCATAAAACTTATAAACATTCCAAACTGGCAAAATAATTTGTCGAACTTTTTCTTCAACTCCTTTTTCGCTAAAATTCAAATTTTCCGCTTGAGTAACTGGTGATGATAATAAATAACAACGCAAAGCATCGGCGCCATATTTTTCTAACAATAATCCGGGATCGGGATAATTCTGCAGCCGTTTGGACATTTTTTTACCATCTTCAGCTAAAACAATACCATTAACAATAACATTTTGATAAGCAGCGCCAAAACCAAGACCAGTACCGATAACATGTAAATAATAAAACCAACAGCGAGTCTGATCAATGCCCTCAGCAATAAAGCGAGCGGGATAATTAGTTAAAAAATCATCGGGATTACTAAAGGGATAGTGCGCTTGAGCATAGGGCATAGAGCCGCTATCAAACCAAGTATCTAAAACATCAGGCACTCGTTGAGCTTGACCGCCACATTGGGGACAGGGCACAGTAATTTTATCAACAATATGTTTATGTAAATCAGTAATCTCTTGACCGCTAGCGGCAGCTAATTCACTGGCGGAGCCAAAAACTTGTTGCCAACCACAAGAACATTGCCATAGCGGTATTACTGAAGCCCAATAACGCTGACGGCTAATTGACCAATCGCGGGCACCCTCCAGCCAATTACCAAAACGACCGTCTTTAATATGAGCTGGCGACCAATTAATTTTTTTAGCCTCTTCAAACAAGGCTGGCTTTAATTTAGTAATATCAACAAACCATGATGAAGTGGCATAATTGATTAATGGAGTATCGCAGCGCCAGCAATGCGGATAACTGTGTTGATATTTTTCTTTAGCGAAAAGTTGGCCGTGACTGGCAAGATATTTAATAATTTCCACATCAGTTGAACTATGGTCATCTTTGGGCTTAACATTAAGACCAGCTAATTGGCCAGCTTCAGGCTTGATAGTGCCGTCCATGGCTACATGTTGAACAAACGGCAAATGATATTGTTGACCAAGAGATAAATCATCTTCACCAAAAGCTGGCGCAATATGAACGATGCCGGTGCCGTCTTCAGTGTTGACAAAATCAGCGGCATAAACCTGCCAGCCATTATCTTTATCGACTAAATCAGGCTGATTATAGTAAGCGTCAAACAACGGCTCATAACGAAGACCAACTAGTTGAGAACCCTTATATTCTTCAATAATTTCCAAAACCTGATCTTGAAAAACATCAGCTAAACGCTCGGTGGCAATAATATACTGTTGTTGATCAACTATGATTTTACTATATTTAATCTCCGCTCCAACAGCCAAGGCGACATTGCCAATCAGTGTCCATGGCGTGGTAGTCCAAGCTAAGATATAGGTATTATCCTCAACCGCTGAATCGCCAATCTTTTGACCCGGCAATAATTTAAATTTCGCGATACAAGACAAATCTTTAATGTCTTGATAGCCATCAGCTATTTCTGATTGCGACAATGTTGTTTCACAACGCGGACAAACATGCATTGAACGATAACCCTGATAAATCAACCCTTTATCCCACAGCTGTTTAAAGACCCACCAAACTGATTCCATGAATGATAAATCCATGGTACGATAAGCATTATCCATATCAACAAAACGACCGAGACGATGGATAATCTTTTGCCAATCAGTCACATAGCTCAAAACCTTGGAACGGCAAAGCTCATTAAATTTATCGATGCCAAGCGCTTCAATATCTTTCTTATGTTGATAGCCCAATTCTTTTTCAACAATATTTTCAATCGGCAAACCATGGCAATCCCAACCCCAGCGGCGATTAACCCGATAGCCTTTCATAGTCCAAAAACGCGGCACAACATCCTTGATGATACTGGCAACTATGTGGCCATAATGCGGCGTGCCAGTGGCAAAAGGCGGACCGTCATAAAAACGATATTCACCTTGCGGCGCCTTTTTACTAATGGTCTGTTGAAATATTTGTGCTTGGTCCCAAAAAGCTAAAACTTCTAATTCGCTTTGCGCAAAAAATAAGGACGACTGGTCCATAAAATAATTCAATTATAACTGCCTAACTCTTTAATTTTACTGGAAAATAAAGGGATTGTCAAAAAACCTATTGATGATAGAAACGTAAATTGCGGATATAAGTAATTTGATTTTGATTAACTGAATTGGGTTCATTGGCGTAAAATCTTATTGCGGTATAAGTAGTTCCAGTTCGCCAATAAGTATTAGTTTCTGGAGGAGGCATACTTTCGCCAGTGTGCGCCTCACTATTATTCACCTTTACCCAATTATTATTAGTGGTGGGTACATAACGAGCAACAAAAAAATTATTACTATTATGTATTCTATTGCTACCTTTATAATCAACGGTGCCTAGAGAAAATTTTTTATTTTCATCATTAGTAGTCATATATTCAGCAGATAAATAATATTTAGCGCTAGTATCAATAGGAATTGAATTGCCACCATAACCTAACCAACAAGAAGCATACTTCTTAATTTTGAGAGCATCTAAGCTAGCATCATAACTAATATCAGCACCGCTACAATCCCAATTATTTATATCCCGCCAATCAATACCATGAGTAGTTAATAGATCAGTGGTGAGACCATGGGGCCCAGCAATAACATCACGATTAGGATAGTCAGCCGATTGGTTTTCTAGGGTGGCAACTAAACTAAAGCTTTCACCATTATTAAGCTGACGATATTGGTAATCAATATTATTACCACGAGGATCGCTAGGGATATTATTTAAATAAACTAAATTGCCACAAGTAGAGCTAATGCCTATATTACTAAGACATAGTCCGGTAATTGAAGATGAGGTATATTCTGCAGGAATAGCTGGATAGATACCTTTTGAGTTATGATACATTGCTAAAGCTGTGCTGATTTGACGTAGATCATTTAATCGACGAGCATCACGAGCTTTAGATCGAGCACTATTTAGGGCGACTACCGATAGTGTAGACAATAAGGCGATAATAGCTATAACTACCAATAACTCAACTAGAGTAAAACCTCGTTTGGGACGAAAATAATTAAGCATATAAAAATTGCTCTTTGCTACTGATTTGATTACAATTACAATATAATACAAAACAATATTTTAAACAAATGAAATTTCAATTAGTCGCTAATTTTCAACCAACCGGTGATCAACCACAGGCAATTACCGCCTTAGTTAATGGCTGGCGACAAAATTACCGCCAACAAACTTTATTAGGTGTAACGGGTAGTGGTAAAACATTTACCATAGCTAATGTCATTGCCCAAATTCAACAACCAACCCTGATCATTTCACCGAATAAAACTTTGGCCGCGCAATTACATAAAGAATTCAAAGCCTTTTTTCCGAATAACGCCGTTCATTATTTTGTGTCTTATTATGATTATTATCAGCCAGAGGCTTATTTGCCGCCGACTGATACCTATATTGAAAAAGAGGCTACAATTAATGAAAATATCGACCGCTTGCGTCATGCCGCCACTCAAGCCTTAATGACACGGCCTGATGTCATTATTGTTGCCAGTGTTTCTTGTATTTATGGTTTGGGTGAAAAATTAGATTATCAATCATCTAGCCAATCTTTGACACAGGGACAAACCATTAATCGCCAAACGATAATTAAAAAATTACTGGAAATGCAATATCAGCGCCAAGATATGGCTTGCCGTCGTGGTCAATTTCGGGTCGCCGGCGACACGATTGATATTTATTTAGCCACTGGTGAAGCGATTATTCGCCTTGATCTTTTTGATGATATTATTAACGCTATTTATTTATGGCCAATTAATCCTGAGATTAAATTACCGCCGGCCAGCTTAGCTGATTTAAATACTAATGAGGCACAAAAATTAACTGAGATTACCATTTTGCCGGCTAAACATTTTATGACCCCATCAGACCGAATGACTGAAGCATTGACAGCTATCCGCCAAGAACTAACTGAACAAATAGTTCAGTTAAAAAAGGACAATAAATTGTTAGAAGCGGAAAGATTGGAGCGAAAAACTAATTATGATTTAGAAATGCTCGAGCAAGTCGGTTATTGTAATGGTATTGAAAATTATTCCCGCCATTTATCTGGACGACCAGCCGGCTCCCCGCCAGCCACACTGCTAGATTTCTTTCCCAAAGATTTTTTAACAATTATTGATGAGTCCCATGTGGCCGTGCCACAAATTAATGGTATGTTTGCTGGTGATCGCGCCCGTAAAGAAGTTTTGGTAGAGTTTGGTTTTCGCCTACCTAGCGCTCTTGATAACCGACCACTCAATTTTAGTGAATTTAATAATAAAGTCGGGGCAATTATTTATACTAGTGCCACGCCAGGACGCTATGAATTAAACAACTCGCAACAAATAGTGGAACAAGTTATCCGACCAACCGGACTATTGGACCCGCAAATTGAAGTTCGGCCCAGCCATGGCCAAATCGCTGATGTTATTGCCGAATGTCAAAAAAGATCCATTATCCAAGAACGAGTGCTAATTACCACACTAACCAAGAAAATGGCTGAAGAATTAGCTGACTATCTAACTGAATCTGGATTGAAAACTAGTTATTTACATAGCGATATTGACACCTTGGAACGAGTTAATATTTTACAAGATTTACGTGGTGGCCGCTATGATGTCTTGGTTGGTGTTAATCTTCTGCGCGAAGGTTTAGATTTGCCCGAAGTATCTTTAATTATTATTCTTGATGCCGATATGTCCGGCTTTTTGCGCAATGAAACATCATTAATTCAAACTATTGGCCGGGCGGCTCGACATATTAACGGACAAGTTATTATGTATGCCGACCAAATAACTCCAGCTATGGATTATGCCATTAAGGAAACGCAACGACGTCGACAAATACAGGCCGATTACAATCAGCAACACGGCATCACTCCGACTAGTATTACTAACGCTAATTGGTCAAATTTAGACTAAGCAATCTATTGAGCCAAATAACAAATCCGCCGCAGCCCGCTGTCTTCAACTAACGCATAAATAGTTGGCTCTGACGAATCTTGACTATCAGGATTAATCGTTAATAGGCTGCTAGTGGCGGAAAACTGCCAACCATATTTGGTCTGCAAATCATCATCAAGACCGAGAGCAATTATCCGACCATTTTTAATATTAATGATGGCCGCCTTGTGACAATCGTGGCCACAAGACCAACTAGCTAAATGAAAATGACCGGCCAGATTGACAGCTTGACGTTGGTATGATTGATTAATAGCTTGTCTTTCGGAATCGCTTAATTGATAGCCAGACCAATCAATAGCGGCCGGGCTATCGGTAACAATAGCAGTCCGCCAATCAGCCGCCGATAATGGCTTGGGACAAACAATCTTAGCAATATCTTGCTTAGTCACCGTCGCTGCTGGCGGTAAATCTACTGGCGATGGAAAGTCTGGCGCCGCTACCGGCATTGGACTGGATTGATTGTCGGTATCAGTCGTCGACTGATAACGGCGCGCAACCTTGATACCAGCCAAAACATTAGCCAATACGAAAGCGGTTAATAAAATCCAGATTAAACGCTTATTCATATTCTTTAATTATTACCCTCCTTACGAAAACTAACACTAATAACCGGCTCATATTTTTCTTGATACTCATCAATAACAACCACGGGCTGACCAGCGGTTAACTGATTAATAACTGCGTCAGCCAGAAGAGCCTTGTCATTGGCCATCTCGCCCTTAAGATCGTCCAAACGATCTAGCTCACTACGTAAATCGCTGCTGATAGCTTGAATAACCATCTGGCGTTTGTCGCGAATAATTTTTAATTCCTCGGTTAATTGTTGATATTCTGAAGAATTAGCTAAAGCATCACGATAAACGGCGTTTAAAGTCTTGCGTTCATTTTTTAATTTCTGTAATTGGTTAAATATTTCTTGGGCGGTTTTCATATCTTGACAAAAATACTAAATTGTGATATATTAGCAGGTTATTATAACCACTTTTAAGTATTTAAAAAGCACTCAATGGCTAAAATCATTCGCTACAGCCGTATAACTCTTGCCTATATCTGCCTATTGCTGGGGGTGGCTGGTTTGGTTTTGCCAATCTTACCCGGGTGGATTTTTATGCTAGTTGGCTTAGAATTGCTGATTCGTTATCAGCCAACCAATAACTGGGCGCCAAGAATTAAAAATCGTTACCAAGGCTGGGCGAATAAATGGCAACAATGGCGGTCACCAACTAATTATAACAATAATTAACTAATTCACCAAGAACAAATTATTGCTGCTGTTTAATTTTCTCTTGCAGCAATTGTAAAAAGCCATCCTGATCAATATTTAGCAATTCTGTCTGACCTCGTTGGCGAACCGCTAACTGACCCGAGGCAATTTCTTTATCGCCAACAACCAAGACATAAGGAATTTTTTCCGTAGCGGCCTTGCGAATTTTATTACCCACTGTTTCATCGCTCTCATCAACCTCTACTCGGATATCGTTATATCGCAACTTATCAGCTAATTGTTGACAATAATCATGGTGCTGATCATTAACAGTCAAAATCTTAACTTGAACTGGCGATAACCACAACGGGAAAACGCCGGCATAATTTTCAATTAATAAAGCAATAAACCGTTCAAAGGAACCAAACAGCGCTCGATGTAAGACATAAGGCTGTTCGGCTTGACCTTGAGAGTTAGTATAATTCATGGTAAAGCGCTCGGGCAGATTAAAATCAAACTGCAAAGTGGAACATTGCCATTCGCGACCCAAAGCATCTTTAAGTTTGAAGTCCAATTTTGGCCCATAAAAAGCCGCCTCCCCTTTTTCTTCTTTAAAATTAAGCTTCTTCTCAATGGCGACTTTCTTTAAAACCTGTTCGGTAAATTCCCAACCCTCATCAGAGCCAGCATATTTGGATTTGTTTTCTGGATCGCGTAATGATAAGTAAACACTGATTAAATCGGTGTCAAAACCGAATGATTTAAAAATAAATAGAATAAAGTCAACTACCCGCTTCAGCTCATTTTCCACTTGATCGGCCCGACAGATAATATGGGCATCATCTTGGGTAAAACCGCGCACTCGAGTCAAGCCGGATAATTCCCCCTTTTTTTCATAACGATAAACCGTGCCGCATTCCGCATAACGCAGCGGCAATTCACGGTAAGACCGTGGTTTATTCTGATAAATTTCAATATGAAATGGGCAATTCATCGGCTTAAGCAAGTATTCTTCTGACTCTTTGACTTTAACCCCCCGTTGGCGTTCCTCTAGAGTTTGGCCGGCCTCCAATGGTGGATACATGCTGGCATTATAAAATCCCCAATGACCAGAAGTTTCCCATAAGGTCTTATTGCCGATATGCGGGCTGCGTACTAGACTGTAACCGTTGCGGAGATGCTGGTTTGACCAAAAATCCTCAATTACTTTCCAGAGAATTGCTCCTTTGGGATGCCATAACGGCAAGCCTAAGCCAACTTGTTCATCAATATGAAAAAGATCCAGCTCACGCCCAAGCTTGCGATGATCACGCTGTTCAGCTTCGGCCAATAATTGCAAATAATTATCCAGCTCAACCTGATTATTAAAAGCTAAAGCATAAACTCTAGTCAACATCTTATTTTTTTCACTGCCGCGCCAATAAGCGCCGGCCAAATGATGCACCAAAAAACCAGCTTGACGCAAATCAGCTGTGGAGGCAACATGCGGTCCGCGACATAAATCAGCAAATTGACCGACGGTATAATAACTAACCTCGGTTTCGCCCTGGGCCTGTAGGTCAGCAATAATTTCCGCTTTATAAGTCTGACCAGCGGCTTGCTCGGCCGCTAAAGCGTCAACGGCTGACTTAATTTCTTGATTAAATGGCAAATCAGCAGCAATTAATTCTAACATCTTTTGATTTAACAGCGGCAACTGATCTTCGCTTAATTTATCAGGACCAAAATCAAAATCATAATAAAAACCATTATCAATAGCTGGACCAATAGCCGGCCGGACATTAGGATAGAGCTCGGTAACGGCAGCGGCCAAAATATGAGCCAAAGAATGGCGGATAACTTCTAAAGGATAATCAGGCATATTAGTTAATAAAAAAATCTCATTCCAACAATAAACAAAAGAGTTTATCGCTAGAACGAGACTTTTTAGGACTCGCGGTTCCATCTAGCTTCCCGTTGGCGGGCGCTTAATTAAAGATGGCGACTTAGGGCCGAAGGCCGATATTCTCCCGCGGTTGGTTGGCGCGGCAATCATCGCCAGATAGATACTTCTATAGTATAAACTTTAACCAAAAAGGTCAAGCACTCCAAACCCTTGACATTATTAAAAAAAATGCTAATCTATAAAAACAAGGTCTATTAATTATAGGCCTGGGGGATAAGCCGAAGGCAAACGAATGTCTCTAAGTTGAGACAAATTCGGACTCTGTATTTATGAGTCGCTTCTTATCCCCCAACAATTTTGTTCCTTCGAACTACCCCCCTACCCCTCCTAAAGTGGTCCTAAGCCGATCCTAGTGATCGGCTTTTTTATTTTTAAACATAGTAATGTTTAGCTTTAAATTACTGGTTAAACTAGTCTAATATAAACAACAAGAACAAATGATTATTTTATTATCTCTAAGTTTTGTGGTAAAATAAAAATAATCAATAATTATAAACTTATGTCTTCACGATTAATTATCGCTAGTTTATTATTTATAGCGGCCCTAGGGCTGACTAGCTATGTCCTAATCAATCATAACCGCCAACCAATAAGCACTCCAGCAACGGCAACGATAACCGCCAGCCAACAACAACCGGCTGAATTAATATTCTATTACGGCGATACTTGCCCACATTGCCATATTGTTGATACTTATATTAAAGATAACGGCATTAGTCAAAAACTGAAAATAACCCAGAAAGAAGTCTATAATAATCAAGAAAATGCCAATGAACTAAGAGATAAAGCGCAACAATGCGGCATACCCATCAATGCCTTAGGTGTTCCTTTATTGTGGAATGGCGAAGACTGTTTGATTGGTGATCAATCAATTATTGATTTTTTAAATGAACAAATCCAATAATCGCTTATGAATAAGAAAATCGGACTATTATCGCTTAGCGCGCTACTAACAGCTTTAATAGCCAAGCCAGCCGCCGCCGTCTGTCCGGTCTGTACGATTGCCGTGGCTTCTGGTGTTGGCTTTTCTCGTTATCTCGGCATTGATGACACTATTACCGGGCTATGGATTGGCGGCTTAACTGTTTCGATCATCGCCTGGACTATAGATTGGCTCAAAAGAAAAAATATTCATTTCTGGGGCCGTAATTGGTTAGTAATTATTGCCTACGCCGCCATAGTTATCGGTCCGCTATATTTTTATGGAATGTTTAATAACGACAACTGTATTTGTGGTGTCAATAAACTATTACTGGGATTAATTAACGGCGCAACCGGCTTTTGGGCCGGCGCTGAATGGTATACATATCTAAAAGTCAGACATAATAATCGAGCCTATTTCCCTTTTCAAAAAGTCGTAATGCCCATTGCTCCGCTGATTATTTTGAGCTTAGTTTTTTACTGGCTACTTAAATAAAAATATATGAAGAATAATAAGATTGCTAATCTTAATGAATTTATTGCCAAAATAGACGCCATGAAAAAGCAGGACAAGATGGACTTATCGTCTGATCAAGACTTGACCATCGCCATTATGAATTTGGTGGGCATTGAGGAACATTTTTTCTTTTCCGGCGCTAAAACTGGCAAAACCGCATACTATGACTTAATCAACGAAGTGCGGGAAATGCGCAAAGAATTATTGAAGAAAATAATCAAGGAATATGAGGGCGAAGTCTGGTGTATTTCCAAACACTTATTAGCTGCCAGTTATCGTTTGATGGAGGTTGGCACTAAACAATTATCGGCCGGCAAAAAAGAAGAAGCTTATAGTTTTTTTAATAAAGCCTATGAATTGTATTCTCTCTTTTGGGGCTTAAACATGAAACTAATCGCCACTGACCATATTAAAAAAATTGATGATCAGGCGATTAATAAACAAGACCAATCTAAGCAAAGCTTAATTAGTAAGCTGGGCGCCATAGTCAAAAAAGCGATTGACTGCTGTATTGAATAATTATAAGTAATAGTGTTTAATCGGCTGAAACTGCTCATCGAGCTCATAAACTAACGGCTGGCCAGTCGGTATTTCTAATTCCACTATTTCGCTTGGGCTAATCTGATCTAAATATTTGATCAGAGCTCTAAGGCTATTGCCGCTAGCGACGATGATAATCCGCTGATTATTTTTTAGCAACGGCACAATAACTTCCTGCCAGAAAGGCACAACTCGAACAACGACATCAGCCAAGCTCTCGGCGCTGGGCACAACGATTCCTTTGTACTGTGGATCGTTTTTTTGATTATACTGGTTATCGTCACTAATGGCCGGCGGCCGCACATCATAGCTGCGCCGCCAGAGCTTAACCTGTTCAGCGCCAAATTGTTCAGCCATCTGCTCCTTGTTGAGTCCTTGCAAGTTGCCATAGTGACGTTCATTAAGCCGCCAGTCGGCTCGCCAAATAATATCTTGGCCCATTGCCTGCAATACCAATTCCATAGTCAGCTTAGTCCGCTTTAAACAGGAAGTAAAGCCGAGATCAAAAGAAAATCCAGCCGCTTTTAATTTTTGGCCGGCAGTTTTGGCCTGCTCTCGACCTAAATCGCTCAAATCAACATCGGTCCAGCCGGTAAATAATTTTTGTTGATTCCAAACGCTTTCACCGTGACGCAATAAAACAATTTGAAGCATAATCTTAAATTACTAATAAAAACTATACTAATTATAAGCCAAGATAATGCCAGAGACAATAAGCAGTTAAAAAACCGCCTATAACAAGATATTTACGCTCTTTTATCAACAAAGTAAAAGGAATAATTAGGGTCGGATACCAAGGGGTTAGCCACTTGGTGTGTATAAAAAATAGCGCCAATAAAGACCAGACAATAAACTTAAGCGGCTGATACTTTTTAAATAAACAGCAATATAGCGTCGCCAGATAAGCTCCGATCAATAAAATTAACCGCGATACGTCAGCTATGCCAGCTGGCAGCTGGTTAGTGGCCATAACTAGCGGTGAACAAGCATAAAAACAGTGCTGATCAGTAAAGGCAAGATTTTTGTGCCAAAAATCTAATGGCGTCAGGCCAATGATAGCAAAAAACAATAGCCAGGTTGCCGCCAATAAAATGCCGCCTAGCCAAAAACGCCGCCAATTAAAAATTTGGTTTTTAAACCAGCTCAGCGGCCACAAAATAATAGCTATTATTTTAATAAAACCCAAAGACAATAACCCCAGTTGGTGACAATGGCTTTTGGACTGACTAGATAATAACCATAACAAAATCAGAACAATAAAAATTTCTTGATGGCCTTCAGTGAGCCAATTAATTATTAAAGCCGGGTTCAGCCAAAAAAACCAATCCAGATAGCTGGGTAAGTTAAGCTGGCGCCGATAACGACTAAATAAATAGCCGCTAAGGCCAAAAGCCAGCAAAACTAATATTTTATAGCTAAAAATAAAAGCTAATAAATTGCCGGCTGAAACTAGAAACGGTAAAGCAATGATTAATAAGAAAAGCGGCCCGTAAGGCGATGGGTGATTTAGCCACCATAACGAACCTAGCTGGAATGATTGGCGTCCTAGATTAATTGGCTCAATATAAGGATTAAAATGGCCATAATAGACCATATCAGCATTAAGGGCATAGGCGGCTGCATCTCTGGATAATAAGGGCACAGTGACTAAGCTGATAATAAAAATAATAGCTGCTGTTAACCACAAAAAATAATTATTGTTGGCCGGCTTAATAATAATTAAAGCTAACCAAGCCAGAAGGTAACAACCAAAACAAAGAGCCAATAAACGGTAGTCGCTAAAGCTGATGTTTTCCAAGTGTTGCTGAAAATAATCTTGACGAGAAATAGATAGCCAAGCGATAATTAGACTGGGAATAATCAATAACATGGCCGCTAAAAATAGCGGCCAGGAAAAACCGGTTATCCATTTCGGTTTTATTAATCTTGCGCTAAGCACAAACTGATCTTATTCGAAGATAAATTTTTAAAAACCACCGATATAAGGTGGTTTTTAAAAATAAACGACTAAACAAAATGATCAAATAACTATATTATTTATTAACAGCCTTTCTGGTGATGGTTCCAAAATAACCAACTGCCGGATTAATTTTGTTAGCTTTTTGGAATTTAATGAGAGCCTCTCTGGTAGCGCGACCAAACTTCTTGGTTTCTTGACCAGCTGATCCAGGACCAGTTTTAGCTAGAACATAACCATTATTGTTTAAATAGCGTTGTAATTCTCGCACATCGTCACCGGTCATACCGGTTTTTAAATCACGATTGAAATTATATTTTCTAACCCCTAAAACAGCCTTAGGCGAAGCCTTTGGATACGAGGCAATAATACTATCTTCAACATCTAGAATTTCTTGATTGGCATACTGCGCCAATTCTTTAAGAGTTAAAATATGCTGCAACTTGCCATCAACCACCACAAAAATCCGTCTATCTGAACCTCGTAATAATGTGCCGTCGGCATAAGTCGTTTCGCCTAAAACTTGCTGAAGCACTGGTTGCTCACTAAAGACAGCAAATTTGGTTAAATGATTAACAAAGAAATTAACTGATCCGCCAGCCTGATCAAAAATGGCTCCAGGCACTAAAACCCAAGACAATAACGCCTCGTCATAATAATAAACTCCTACTCCGGCAATATTATCGGGTAATGGCAAACCGGAAAAAGTAATATTCAAGTTATTAGTAAAATTTCTAACAGGATTACCATTGCTATCAACAGCAGTTAAGATAAAATGTCGTCCACCTAAAGCGTTATCTTCCGGTCCTTCGGTAATTATAAAAGTAACGCCACCGACAAAAGAATTAGGAGAAACGACTAATCGAGCCTGCAGACCATTAGATAAACTTTGCGTTAAAACTCCATCCTGACTACTAACCAAACTTAATGGGACATTAATGGCACTAACGCTCTGGGGAATTAGGCTGTGAGCAATACCTCCGCCTCCGCCGCCGCCAGTGGTAGGAACAACTTGTTCATTCTTAAGAACCGTGATGGGAAAAGTTTTGGTTCTCGTAATTGATCCTTTGGTTAATGTCGCTGTCAACTGAACCACAGTATCTCCAGCTGAAAATTCTGGTCTGGTCACTTGGGCAATATTACCATTAATAGCAATCGCTCCACTATTATTTGAAGACCAACTAATACTAGAGCCATTAATGCCACTAGTCTTCAAATCAAAATCTTCGGTAACTGGACTTGCTAGTGTCAGAGCATCATAATCAGCTTGTACTAAGGCGCTGTCGGGGTCAATAATTACTGGTACTGGAGCAACCTCAACTTGCCATTTAATTTTATGGTGACCATCAAAACCATCAAGATCGGCTACAATATCATAAAGACCATCGGGATAATCTTCTCTAATCAAGAAAGAATTTTTCTGATCAATACCAATAATTGGTTTACTTTTACTATTAGCAGAGTCTTGGAAACTACTAATTAGTCTTAATTGTCCGTTTTTATCCTTTTGAATATAGGCATGCGGTTCTTTACCTTGGGCAATTAATCTACTGTCTTCGTCGGAAAGATTATCCTTAGAATAATACTTTATTAACTTATCCTGCGACTCTTCAGAGAGATTGTCAAATCTGACGGCATACTTGCCTTGCTGAAGATTAGTTTTATAGCCACTAGCAAAATCAATAATATATTTCTTAATTCCGTCTTGCTTTTGGAAAATAAAAAGACTATTTTCTTTATTAATCATCGACTTTCCATTAGCAGTGAAATTGTTAATCTCTAAATAGGGATCATTCTTGACAACGATCAAGTCAAATGTTTTGTCCATAAAGAATGAACCGGAAGAAATGCGGGCTGTCAAAGTAACAGGTAAATCTTCAGTATCTGATCGGTTAATAATACCACCATTGGTCATCACGTTAGTATCGGAAGATGTCCACTTAATCTCTGTATCCTTATATGTTGTTGGTAAGTTAATATTCTCGTATATCTTGTTGCTTCCCAAGGTTAAACTATTATAGGCAGTTTCAACAGCAAAAATATCCGCGGCTGGATAATTATCCACCACTCTAAACTGCCACTTAGCTAATTGACTATTTTTATTTGTTAATAAAAACGAATATTCACCAACTGGAAACTTATAACTAACTGTCAATGCTAAATGATCATCTATTTGACCTTGATTATTGTTGTTGTCTAAAGACTTGCTATCAATTTTTTCATTACGAATTAATCTAGCCCGTCCCTTGGAAATATTAATAAAGGCAAAAGGATTATGACCATCTATAACCCCCTTAATATATTCATCGCTCAAGCCAAATTCTTGTTCATAATACTTGGCCAAATCTTCGGTTGGGGCCTTAACTAGCATGATGGGATATGAACCATCGCTTAAATTAGTAGCAGCGCCCTTGGCTAAATCAATCGTATAGTTTGGTATTGACTTATCCTTTTCTAGCCAATACTTTCCTCCGAAATCTGGAGCTGGCTTAGTATTGACGACAAAGCCATTGTCTTTAAAAAATGGTGCCTCCTCAATACCTTTTAGTGAAACGGCATCGATGGAAGCAGCTCTCACTAAACTATGCGGAACAATCAGCGCCAATAAAGCAAAATTGGCTAATAAACAGATTGCACTACATAAAAATGTTCCCCTCTTGAAATTACTAGCAATTCTTTTCATAAAATAATTTAAATTATTTTTTTAACAATTTTAATAAATTAATATAAAGTATTTTAATACTATTATCTTTTGACTTATTTGTCAAATACTTGCAAAATAACAAGCTTAAAATAAAATAAAAATAGCTAATAAAACAATAATGCCAAAACTGCCAAGAATAAGTTCTAATTTTTGCTTCTTTATTTTAACAACAATATTTAGAATAGCGGCTAAAGAAAAAACCACAAAAAGAATTTTGAAATAAAAATTACCGAAAATTAAAATCGGCAGCATATTATTGGTTGGGTTTCTCTTAAAAAGAAAGTATTTTCCCCAAATTGAAGTTTTGATTGGCTTGATCTCATTCCAATCTAATTGATAAATATTTTGTTGGCCCAAATTATCTTCAGTCAATAAAGTCGCCGGCACTAATGGTGAAAAAATCTCTTTTTCCTCGTCGGAACTAATTAGAGCCACACCTGACCAATAATCTTCCGCCGAAGACTTGGTTAGTTCCAGCTCTCGATTATTAATAATAACGGTCGCAGCGATGGTCTCCGCCGGTAAAACCACCTCGGTTTTGATAGTGGCAGTTTTACTAAAAGCATCTTTTTTAATGCTAATGGTGCCTGTTTTGAACTTATTTATTTCTGCCGATTCTATAGAATAAGCTCTATCACCCTTAACGCTCTTGGCGGCACTGGCTAATTGCCGTGCGTTCTTTTTGGCAGTGGTTCTTTTGGAGGGAGCGGCTGCGGCTTTGGCTGAGCTGTTTTTAACAAGAGCGGGGCGACCAAAATACTGCACCATAAAAACCGTATCCACCTCTTTAAAACGACCATCGCCAATGGCCACGCCAGTTTCCTTAAAATTACGATCAACAATATTCCGATAATGAGTTGGGCTTTTCGACCAAGCCGTAACAACATCCTTGGCTGTCACATAGCCCATAGCCAAATTTTCGCCAATTATTGAATATTTATAGCCATTTTTATTAATCCAATAGCTTAAATCTTGGCCTGACGGATTAAGGTGGGCAAAATATTGATTAATCAACATGTCCTGAGTTTTTTGCCAAGCAGCCTGAGTTAAGCGACTATTCTCAACTAAAACTTCAAGTTTTAATTTTTTTCTAAGTTCATTAGTTAAATCAATAACCTTGCGCGCCTCATTAAGCGATATGTCAGGGCTTAGCCAAGCGGAAAGTGGATAAAAAATAATAAATGACATTAAGATCAGCTTGATAGCCAGCAAGCTAACAACATGAAAAGCAATTCTTCGCGGCCTTAAAATTTCTGGTGCGTAGTCGTTTTGAGCGCAGGGAACAAATAAATCACGAAGTTTTCCAGCCCCGAGCGGATTACGATTGGCCATAACTTCATCACCATCGCTAACTCCGTCAAAATCAGAATCAGGATTATGCGGATCAGTGCCATACAAATTAATTTCTTCAAAATCAGTTAAACGGTCTTGATCTGAATCTAAAAACTTTTGACCAGCTCGACGAGCTTGTTCAAATTCTTGTTTTTTCTTTAAATAATCAAAAAAACTATATTTTTTCATTATATTTTAACCGTATTTTTTTAGCCTAAAACTATAACATAAAAACCAACTACTGTCAAGACAAATGCTCCTTTAGACGCAGTTGTCTTTTGCTGGTCTTTTTGGTTTAATTTTGCTAAAGATAAAAATATAAACTATCTCAAATAAACCGACAGTATTGATAACCAGTAAAGGAATAAACCACCATTTTTGCTTACGCCGAGCGGCTTTCCAAAGAGCTACGCCTTTCCAGGACAAAACCCATGAAGCGATCAATAGGTTTAAATAGGGATTAGTATTAATAACTTGAATTAAATCGGACATAAAAATTGTTGAACGATTAATAAAATTACTTGACTTCATACATCAAGGTCACCTCAGCTCTAATTTCATTTTGGCCAACTTGAACCGATGGCGTGGCTAATTCAGCGCCCGCGATAGAGCTATCTATCATCATTTTAGTATTAGAATAAGCTGCCTGTTGTCGCTCCAAATCAGTGTTCTCATAGACACCCTTGATTTCGCCGAGCTTCATGCCTGATTGCTTGGCAATCAAGGCGGCCTTTTCTTTAGCTTGCTGAATGGCCAACTCCCGAGCCTGATTGCGCAACTCAAATTCATCATCAATGGTAAAACTGACATTGCCAATCTGGTTAGCGCCCTGCTCAGTGGTCCGAGCAATAACATCGCCAATCTTATTCAAATCACGAACTTTCAAAGTCAAATTTTGCGACACCTCATAACCAACCAATTCTTGCCCCTTGGTATTGGTCCAATTATAGCTAGGACTAAGATTATAATTGCTAGTCTTGATATCTTTTTCTTCAATACCTAATTTCTGAAGAGCGGCAATAATATTATTCATCTTGGCGGTGCTTTCGGTCGTGGCTTCAGCCGCTGTTTTTTTAACACCACTCTTAAAACCAACTTGGATATTGGCAATGTCGGCTTTGGCATAAACTGTTCCCGAGCCGTTGGACGAGAAGCGATCCTGATTATTAGTTTTATTGGTGGTAACTAAGGCAGTAATAACAATGGCCGTCACCGCCAATAAAGCAGCTAGAGACATAATAAAATGAGCTTGCTTCATAAATTTATTCATGATTAATAGTTACGCTAATATTATAGCACAAAACTAAATAAGTTGGGTATTAATGTCTTAATTCGCTTCATTGAAATAAATAACGAAACTGACAGAATAAAAAAATAAGCGCTGATCTAATTATCAACCAGCTGATCCGGCTTTAATAATGACATCAGCAAAGAAGCCAGAGCGGCTACTAGGAATAAATAACGCAAAGCCAAAAATGGACTAATTAAAATAATAAAGATACACATTAACGCCTTGCCAAAAACAATGGCCATCTCGCGAATAACCGTATATTCGTCAACATAATGACCCTGATCGGCGGCGATATCATAATTGAGGGCATCAAAAGAGGTGCGAGCAAAAACTCGGCTCAAATTATGATAAGTCGAAAACAAGAAAACCTGAAAAGCGCTATTAATTAGAGCTTTCAGCACCCAGCCAAAAGAATAAAGAACAGTGCCATAGCGCAACCAGCGACGACTGGGCAGATTGTCTATCAAGTTGCCAACCATAATTTGTAAAACAATAGTCGCCAAAATAATAACCGAAGAAATAGCCCCGACTTGCAAATAGTTACCAGACAATAACTGCCAAATAAAAATTGGCCAAATGATGGATCCGACTACATTTTCCGCACCATCTCCAGCATAGGCTAAAACGCTACCGCGCATCTTCTTGGACAAAAAATGTCGCCAGGTTTCTCGGTAAGTCCAAGAAAATTTTTCTTTTACTTGCGGTAATTGGCTGAAGGGAATTAAAGAAATTAAATAAATACTGACCGCCAAAAAAAATAATGTACTATAACCAAGATATTCTAGGGCTAGACCGCCGACAATTGGCATCACTGCGCCTAAGGCCATCATAGTGGCCTCCATAAAACTAAGCTGACTAGCCCGAATATGGCGTTCGGTCAATTTAGCTACATTAGTATGAAAAGGAATCCAGTGAGTTAGACGAAAAAATAAAGAAAAGAAAATGGTGGGCGCCAACCACCATAACTGATAACCTTCCACTAATTGATTATGGGGAGCAATATAATGATTGATTAAAAAGAAAACAGCATAAAAAGCGGCGCCAAAAAAAACACTCAATTGCAATGACCGCTTAATACCAAACCGATTCATGATTTGCCGACAACCAACCGCCACCAGACTAGCATACAGCAAATCAGAAATTAGATAATAAACAATAACCCAAAATAGGCTAAAATCTAAAAATTGATACAAAAAAATCGGCAAGAAGAGACCCAATAATTGAGTTGCTGAATTAAGGGTAATTCGGCTAAAATAAATCATCCGAAAATTATGAGTCAAATTTTTTCTGATCAATTTATTGTTAATTGCTCTTAACATACTAAACATTTAATCTAGTGAGTCTACTTGGCATATTATAGTTTGGCCAGCCAAATAGTTGGCCTTAAGCTAGTAAATTCCCTAAATTGAGCTGATCGCTAAATTCAATGTCTTTAACAAAATCAGCCATATGACTAACCATAATAATTGCCCCCTGATAATTATTAATCGCCTCGGCAATTATCGGAATATGACGGAAATTAATATGATTGGTTGGTTCATCAAGAATTAATAAACCCGGTTTCATTAAGACTAAACGAGCAAAAGATAGTAAACCCTTTTGTCCCTCAGATAGCTGCCCAATGTGGCGTTCCATTAAATCGCCAGTTATAAAAAAACCGGCAGCGGTTGAGCGCATTTCTTGTTCATTAATGCCCTCAGCTAAAATACTACGCAATGAATCAATAACTGTCTGCTGAAAATCCAGAGCTGAAAAATCTTGACTATAATAGCCAATAGTCACCTGAGGAGCGATGGTATTATCGGCGGTTGACTTGTTTACCAAACTCCTAAGCAAATTACTCTTACCAATACCGTTGGGACCGGTAACCAAAAGACGACTCTGACGACCCAGCGATTTATCAATATTGCACCAAACCGGTTGCTGATTCTTAATAACCATCACTTTACGCAAATTAACAATATCACCCTTGATATTCTCTTGGGCCGGAATCTCAAACCGCCGAATAGTTTTATCTTCACGCCGAACATCAACCTTGTTTTCTTCCAATTCCGCAGTTTCTTCTCTCATTTTTTGGGCTAATTTGCGCATTTTACCGCCCTTGTTGGCAAAAAAATTAACCTTTTCTTTGCGGTCCTGAATTTTTTTTTCTAATTGGGCGTTCTGCATCACTTCCCGCTCAATCCGCTTTTGGATTTCTGCAACAACGGAATAATAATCGCCAACATAAAGCTCGGTTTGATGAGTAAAAATATCTAAATAAATAACGCCTTCAGTAAAACAATTCAAAAAATCGGCATCATGGGAAATAACAATAACTGTTTTATCATACATGATCAAAAAAGTTACTAAGTGATCAATCCCCTGCCGATCCAAGTTATTAGTCGGTTCATCTAATAGCAAAATGTCCGGATCCTGAATCAAAGAATAGGCCAAAAGCAACCGCGATTGCTGGCCGCCAGAGGCTTGACCAACGATTCTGTCTAAAGGAATATCCAAATTAACCGCTTCCAAAACCTTACTAATCCGGCTCTTGAGATTACCAGGGACAACATCGAAAGCGGTGGCAAAATAATCCTCAATGGTCAATCCTAAATGCTCCTGAGCAATCATCTGGCGAGCCGCGCCAATGGTCGCGCCAGCCGTCACTGAAACTTGGCCATGTTTTGGCTGAAGCTCACCCTTAATTAAACCGAAAATAGTGCTCTTACCAGCGCCATTTTGGCCCATCAGAGTAATTTTAGCCCCCTTACGGACCACAAAACTAGCCTCATCTAATATCGGCTTTTTATGAACATATTCAAAACTGACTTGATCAAATCTTAAAATTGCTTCTTCAGCCATGTCTTTAAAGTCTTTAAAAACTCTTTAATCTTCAATTAGGAGCCAAGGCCGGCTCCTTTTTATCTACCAATTTATTTTTTATTCTTAGCAACAACTTTTTTGACTGCTTTTTTCGGAGTAGCAACTTTCTTGGCCGTAGTTTCTTTTTTGACATCTTTTTTAACCTCTTTACTGACGGGATGTTCTTCTTTGTCTTTGGCGGCTCTTTCAAGAGATTGATCGCTAGCCGGTTTTGCAGTCAATAATCTTAAAATATTATCAAGCTTAGTATTAAGTATGACCAATTGTTGTTGTTGGTTATTGATAAAGCTAGCCAACCGATCTTGTTCATTATGCTGGAAACTGGGTCGGGCTGAATGTCGTTTGGCCAAACGACCGCTGTCAAAAGCGGATTTTTTACCAAAACAATTATAACAATAAACTGGTTTATCACCGCTAGGTTTAAACGGCACCTCGCAAGGTTGGCCGCAATCAGCGCAAATCGCCGAATGTATAGCTCGACTAAACCGATGGTTAGGATAAGAGCTATGCTGATTGTTCAAACTTCTTGGTCCATTGAATCGACCACCTCCATCACCTCGATTAAAATCTTTCATAACAACTAATTATTTAATTAAGTTAATTAATAGTATTTTACCACATTGTGCTTAAAATTTTAACCTGAACTTCATCAATACCAGCCATCTCAGCATCGCCTCTATTGATGTTCGCTTGGCGGAAAACTATTTATAACAATAATAATCAAGTTACGGCTCGACGGAAAAAACGACGATACAGCCAATAAACAGCTATGATCACCAAGATTAAGGCTAGATAGCCATAAAAATTAGAAATATACTGCCAATGGCGAGCGCCGACATAACCAATGCCAGTCAATAAAGTAACATAAATTATCTGGCCGAACAAACTGCAAATAATAAATTTTTTAAAATCGGACCGCGCTAAGCCGGCAATTAAGTTGATAAGCGGACCGAAGCTGGTTAAGAAAAAACGGCTGACAAAAATGGTGCGCGTGGAATGAGCTGTAAAAACCCTGTTAATTTGTTGAAATTTATTTGACTTGAGCAGGCGCTTAAAACCAAGACGAATTAATACATCTTGGCCATAAATAAAAGCCAAGCTATAGGATAACAAATCACCAACAACAGAACCAACCAGACCAAACAAAAAAACTAAAGAATAATCCAGATAACCTAAAGCAACTAGCGCACCAGCGGCAATCAAGGCTGAGCTAGCCGGCGCAATATTAAATAAGGCGGCAAGAAAAACAATAAGTAGTAAAGCCCAATATTGGTAGGCAATAAGAATAGTTAGTATTTGGTCTAGCATGAACCAGTAATGATAAATAATAACCATTAAAACTTTACCACTTAATCGCTGTTATGGCCAGTGACTGTGAAGAAACTTCAATCTTAATGGCAAGTAAACGGGCACGATATATGCTGGTAATTATTGATTTTGATCCGCGCAAGAAACAATTTATCATCAACAATCCCGGCACCAAAAATAATATTTAGCCAAAGAAAAAACCAGTTTTTAGAGAACTGGTAAACTCTTTTTAAATGTTATTCCCTCTCCCCCCTTGGGGTTGAGGTGGTTTAGTTTAGATGTCGTGGTCGTCGAACATCTTGACAAACAGAAAAACAAGGGCCCAAGCCAATATAAATGGCAGGATGGCGAGGAACATTCGAAGTAACATGTTCCACCTCCTTCTTTTTTTTATTTATTTTTAAAATACAATTTGATGATATTAAATTATATCATAGTTCTGCTAATTTGTCAATGATTTTATATCAAATTAAATATTAATTATGATTATAGTGCAACAAAAAAACAAGCTTTAGCCTGTCTTTATTATTGCTGACGACGCTTGTCTTTTTCCTAAAACGGTAGTAGTGCTCGGGGACAAGGATTTGAACCTCGATTAACAGGGCCAGAACCTGTCGTCCTACCATTAGACGATCCCCGAAGAATGCTCTTATTTAATCATATCTTGCCTAGCTTGGCAAGAGCTTGACGAACAGCCGGCAAACGACGGCGCATTGCCTCCTCGCCAAGCTTAATAAATTTTGCCGTCTGATCAAACTGAAAAGTATCAATAATATCATCAAAAACCGGACGAACGATAATTAAACGCTGGCGATCACTCTTAATCTTCGCGAGTTGATATTTAACCGATTGCTCTCGGATAATAGTATACGCTTGGACCAAGGTCGTAAACAAGGTCGGCTTGGTTTGAAAATGAGCTGATGGCTGAACCGATAAATCCATGGCAATAATAATCTGGGCGCCGAGCTGAGCGACAACGCTAGCCGGCGTGATATTAATCGAACCACCATCAATCAAATAACGCCGGTTGAGTTTAACCGGCGGCAATAGTCCAGGAATAGCAATGCTAGCTAAAACTGCTTGAGCAATACTGCCTTGACGTAAAATAACTTCCTGACCATTGGCCAAATCGGTGGCCACGATGGCTAATGGTATTTGGCAATCTGTAAATTGTTTTCGGCCGAACAGCTGGTTGACGAATTTTTTAATTTTCTGGCCGGCTAAAAATGAATAGCGTGGATTGCCAATATCCACAAATTGCCGCCAGGCCTTAGAACGATCAAAAGTCAGACAAAGTTCTTCTAACTTGTCAAACGGCTGGCCAAGGGCTAACCAGGCGCCAATAATTGCTCCGATACTAGTGCCGGCGATATAACTAATTTTGATACCAGTTTGAGACAGGATTTTAAGAGCGCCGATATGAGCCAATCCGCGAGCGCCGCCACCACCCAAAGCCAAACCGACCGATGGGCCGACATGCTTGCTTGTTTTTAACTGTTTAGGCTTCGCCAACGATTTGACCATCGAAAATTTCTAATAAATTATTGATTGCTGAATCATCTGACGGCGTAACTGGCGTTGAACCAGTCGATGATTGTTTCTTTTCCAGCTTAATGTCCAAATCAGCTAATAATTTAGTGGCAATCATGACCGGCCGATGATAAACTTCGGCCAAAATTTCTTCTAGCAGGTGTTTGATTTTAGGCTGATTGACTTGATCTTGATGAAATTTATAGCGAAAGAGTAAACAGACTTGCTGGCCATCTAATTGTGGCTGACAAGCCTTAAGTGTGACTGATAAGCCGGCATTACGACCCTTGACCATATCTAAAACCGTTGGCCATTGATTCAATAAATCATCAATTAATAGTGGCGGCTGGCTGGCTGTTGCATCATACTTGATCTCATTAATCGCTTCGCTGATTTTATCGGTCTCTTGATTACCACCCGGCGACTGAGATGGGCTTATTGGACGGCTGGCGGCTGGCGGCTCAGCCGGCTGCAAAACTTTAACAATAGCCAATTCAATCGGTAATTGACTGATAAAAGCCTCCTTGCTTTCATTAAAAGCTTGCAAAAAAACTTGCAATAATTGCACCAGACGATTAATCGACAACCGCTGACGCAAATCTAACAAGCCGAAGGCGTCATCATCGCCCCACTGCGCTTGGTAATTGGGTAATAATTGTGGATTGATTTTGCTTAATAACAATTGACGTAAAAGCTCAATTAAATCTTGTAAAAAAACTCGAACATCGCGGCCGTCAGTCACCAGCTGATTAACCAGGCCAATGGCCTCAATCGCTTTTTGGTCTACTAAGGCGGTTAAAAACTGGCTAATCAAGACCATATCACTATTGGGAGCCAATAAATAAAAATCCTCCATCGTTAAGGTGGCTGGTCCATCTTGAGCCGGTTGACTAATAGCCAGTAATTGTCCGAGCAAGCTCTCGGCATCACGAAGGTGGCCCTGAGAATTCTTGGCAATGGCCGCCAAAACAGCATCATCAGCCGCCCAACCCTCCTGTTTCAAGATATATTGCAATTTCTTCGCCATATCGGTCGGACTAATCTTCTTGAAGTCAAAACGCTCACAACGGGAAATAACCGTGGCGGGAATCTTATGAACTTCGGTCGTGCATAAAATAAAAATCACTTTCTGAGGCGGCTCTTCCAAAGTTTTTAACAAAGCATTGAATGACGAATTGGACAGCATGTGGACTTCATCAATAATGAAGACTTTATATTGTCCACTACTGGGCGCTAGCCGACTGCTGGCAATAATGTTTTCTCGGACATTATCAACACCGGTCTGGCTGGCCGCATCAATTTCAATAATGTCTAGCGACTGACCAGCGGCGATAGCCAAGCAGTTGACGCACTGATTACAAGGTTCAGCCGAATCAGCCGGCCGATTTAAACAATTAAGCGCCTTAGCCAATAATCTGGCAATAGTTGTCTTACCGACCGCCCGCGGACCGCAAAATAAATAAGCTGAAGCCACCTGCTGCCGCTTAATTTCTTCAGATAATGTTATTTTGATATGGCTTTGACCGAAAACTTCAGCAAAACTCTGAGGACGATATTGGCGGTAAAGGGTAGACATAACGAAAATGATTTATTAACTGATTTTTTGATAAACAAAGAAGCCGTCTCTAATTTCTTTATTAGTTTTTGATTGGACTAACTTGAAATCATGCTCTTTGAAAAAAGAAGTAAGATTGTCCGGATAATAGGCGCGGATATGTAATAATTCAACCCGTTCTTCCGGTAAAAAATGAATAACTTCGTTGCGTAGTCGGATAACAAATTTTTTATTAAATAAAAAGAAAAATTTAAATAAAATGGCGCCGATAGATTTTTCTTTAACCATTTCCAGACTGAGCTTGCCACAGCTAGGGTCAATACCGACATTGCGCAAAGGACTAATCAACCATTGAGCCATTTTTTTATCGGATAAATATTTGGCATAAAAATTAAATAATTGCAAATCCTCGGAGTTATCTAAGCTGTTGCGAATTCTAATATCTAAAAACAATAAATCGTTCTTTTTAAGAATGCTGTAAAGACTATCAATAATATTAGTTTGATTGACATTGCTGATAGTTCCGCCAAGAAATAAAAACCCCCGACAATCAAAGTCATCAGTTAATTGTTCAATTTCATCACGAAAATCCTCGCTGACCAAATCGGCGCATAAAAATTGATTGTCAATCTTGAGCTCAGCCAGATTATTAACAGCTAAATCCAACATCTGTCGCGATGAATCAACACCGAAATAAGTAAAGTTGTAGCCCTCTTTCTTGAGTCTCTTCAACATCACCTTCTCGCTGGAAGCATCACCGCATCCTAGGCTCACCAAAGCGAAACGCTGTTTTTTCTTGAACTGGCCGGCGACCAAATCGTAATAATCTTCGGTAGAAAAATCAACGGGCAGCGGCGTTGTCGGCTTGTTGTAAGCCTGATAATAAAAATTGGCCCCGTCGTCTAGATAAAGAAACTTCTGCTCCAAGCTCCTGTTCTTAAGACAGTCAATCATCTCTTTGTCCAGTTCCAAATCGGAGACCAATGAATTGATGGGTGTCATAATTTTATAATTAAACGCGAAACTTAGATATGCCCAATTGAACGCCCAAGTCGGGATTGGCTGTATAGCCTTGGCTAAATTGGAATTCGGCTCGAAAGTTTCTTCCGTCACTGGTTATAGATAGAATCTCAGCGGTTTTATTAAATAATTGATCGGCCAGCATTTTTTCAAACAACTTTTTATCAGTCATCTGCCAAATAATAGCATTGGTATGACTATAAACCAAATCATACATTTCGCAATCCAGATCAATAAATTGTTTTTTGTATAAATCGTCTTTCAATTGAACCAAGTTCTTAAAGTGACCGCGCCGCAGGAAGGCCTGCCAATTAGCTATAGCCTTGGCGACAGTTACCCCAGACCGATCATAACCCAAGATCTCTTTAGTCGGCAGAAGAATCGCTTGAGTTTCAAAGGCCATTCTAATCTGTTTGTTGTTTGGCAAATGGCTTATTGTGTTCAGATTATGCTGACGATCAGCAATTTTAAGCAATAAGCAACGAACATCTTGGCCGCCGGCCCACAACAGCCGTTCAATATCATCGTCAAATTCTTGGCCTTGGCAATAAAAATTACTGCGATCTTTAGTGACTGAATCAACCAAGAAGCCAACCTGGGTGCCAAAATCGCGATAGATATCACCCATCAGACAATCCGGGCAATCTTCAACCGTATCGTGGAGCAAGGCCGCTGCCGTCAGAACCGGATCGGCAAATTTCTCAGCCAAAATTTCGGCCACGGCAACCGGATGAGTAAAATAGGGTTGACCAGACTTGCGTTTTTGACCGGCATGCAAATGACGAGCCAAATTCCAGGCCTTCTTTAATAATTCTTCGTCGGCCGCAGTCAGCTGCTTAAAACTGTTAATTATTTTTTTGTCCGGCCACCATCCTAGCATAATTTTTATTCGGCAACTAAATTCTCTAAGGCGGCAAAATTGGCTGGTAAATCCTGCGGAATCAATATGGCAATCCGATCGCCAGGCTGCGCCCGAAAATAACTAACACTCGCTTTGAGCAACCGCCAGCGCTGATGTTCATAAACGGCGTAATAATTGCCATCTGGCGCTTGTTCCAAGCTGGCAACCAAGCGCCGCCTTTCTACCGGGCTAACTTGCTTATAAAGAAAGTGCCCACGCGGACCGATGGTTAATTTTAAGCTATCACCAGCAACCAACTTTGATTTGGAGGCATAATTAGCTGGAACGGCATAGGCTTGGCCAGTGGTGGCAATCATCTGCTCGCCGTCAAAATAACCTTCAATAATTTTATCACCATCATCGATTGGCTGGGTTAAGGAGTCAATTACTTGATGATCAGCCAAAGATGGCTGACTGGTCGTCTGAATAATTGAGCGCAATTCTTGGGCCAATAATTCTAAACGACTGGCGATATTTTGCAAAGCGCCTGATTGATCAAGCGGCTGGCTGTCCTTAACTGGCGACTGATGGCTTGAAGTCGGCTGGGGTTGATCAGGCTGATTAAAAACAATGGCCTGATCCGGTTGCCAAACATCATTATTAACTGGGTCTTGGTTTTTATCGGTTGAACTGGACATAAGCTATAAATTAAATTTGCCACGCTGGCTGATTTCCGCCTCCACCAAAGATCGATCCTGACCATACTTGAGCCGGCTTAACTGACGAATTTTGCCAGCCAGATCCAAGCTTTCTTGGCCAGCCAGCGGCCATGGCGTTTTTAAGGTAAACGGCCGTGAAGCAGTGTTGTTAATTAACAATTTGATATAAGCAGTATATTTTTCAACATTAATCAAATCATAGGCATCAAAAGTCGGCGCGAATTCTTTTTGCAGAACTTCGGCATCTTCGGAACCAATCTTAAACGAAATAATTGTGCCGACGTTGCCAAAAACAGCGTCTTTAATAGCGGTGTCGCCGCGGGCCACCAATTGGCCGATATACTGATGGGCGATAATCAAGCCGAGTCCATATTTTCTAGCTTCTGACAGAATCTGACAAACTGAATTGGTGGTAAAATTTTGAAACTCATCAATATATAAGAAAAAATTGCGGCGTTCTTCTTTGGGCATATCCGCTCGCGACAAAGCAGCCATCAACAGCTTGCCAACCAAAATCATGCCCAATAGATAAGCATTAAGCTCGCCGACTAATCCTTTAGGCAAGCTAACCAATAGAATCTTGCGTTTATCCATGATGTCGCGGAAATTAAAAGCGCTGGTTTGCTGAGCGATAATCGGCCGCATCATGTCATTAGAAATAAAAGAGGTCAATTTGGAGGTGATATAGGGAACAACATTGGCCAAAGCGGCGTCGCCACCGGCTTTTTCGGCTTCCTTGCGCCAAAAATCAACGACTGTTTGATCGGCACAGCGGGAAAGTTTGAGATTGCGGAACTCAGCATCAGCTAAAACTCGAGGAATTTCCATTAAAGTTGAGCCGGATTCGGGATCGGCCATGACTAGCAGCATGGCATTACGCATATATTGTTCAAAAATCGGACCGCCGGTTGATTTCAAATCATAGAGCTTATCAAAAATACCAATCATTTCGTTGATAACAAAGGTTTTCTGTTCCGGGTATTTGGCATCAAACTCTAATAAATTCAAACCCATCGGCCGCTCTAAATCAGCTGGCGCGAATAAGATAACATCTTCGGCCCGCTCTGGCGGCACTCTAGCCAAAACATCATCAACCAGATCGCCATGCGGATCAATGACGCAAACGCCAGCGCCATTCAAAACATCCTGGATAGCCATATTGGCTAACAAAACTGACTTACCAACACCGGATTTACCAATAATATATGTATGCCGTAAACGATCATCTTCCTTGATACAAATATCTTTCTTGATACCGCGAAAAATATTATAACCCAATAATAAGCCTTGGTTAGGTACATCGGCTGAAGCGGCCGCTTGCTTAGCGGTCAGCCATAAAATATTAGGAGTTTCGGCGTTTTGTAGCGGAAAATGAAATAAACTGGATAATTCTTCAGTATTTAACAAAAAACTAGCCTTATCATCAAAGCGACGATAAATAAACTGTTCAATTAATTGCTTGGCCGGCCGCCGGCGCGGCTTATTGCTAAAACTATTGCCGTATTCATAATAATTATACTGATGCAAAGCGTTAGCTAAGTCATTAAGCAAATTATCGGAATGCGCTTGACTATTAGAACAAGCAATTAATCGCACATTAACATCTAAGCCGGCTTTGGCATTTTTTTCTTCCATTAACTTGAGCATATCGCCCTCCATGGCAGTCAACTGCTTATCCAATTGCTTAGCATTGGCCTGTTCCTGATTTTTCTTACTGCCAAAATTTTCTTTAATAAAATCTGACCAGCTATCAAACGACCCATGTTTGAGTGCCGCTGATACTGATTTCTTCTTGTGCGATAATTCAACGATTTTTTTCACTGTACCGTGCCAGACACCATAGGCGCTACGCACGGTATATTGAATTGCCAAACTATCATCAGTAGATAATTTAGACATAACATTAAGCTGAGAATTCATCAAATCAGCTTCTTGTTGATCGTAGGTTTTAATTGGCAAGGCATAATGACGAGTCGTCTTTAAACTACCCACGGCCACATAACTCTGTGGTTTAAAAAGATTATAATCAACCACTTCTTCAAGCATAGCATCAGGATAATGAGCGTTGATCTGTTGTTCCAAATAGCGAGCTAACCGCCGCGGACTAACAACATAAAAAGCAATCAATCCTTGATTGGCAACAATCTCAAAAGAAAAATGATCATCGCGTCCCCACAACCAAACTCCGAAGCCACGTTGAGCCCGCAAGCCACCGATACTGGCAAAAATGGTCTCGGCGCAGGCAATTTCTTCGCGCATCTGCTGAACAGTAAAATTCTGATTTTGGTCTCGTTGGCGATCTTTCGGCAATTTAACTAAATAAACTACTTGATCAAAATAGCGATGCCGACTAAACAAGCGCCAAACTAAATAACGCCATAAAATAATTAGCCCCATAACAGCAATAACTGTAATGAAGATAGTTAAAAAAACGACCAATAAGTCATTGCTGTCATTAAAGAAATCAAATAACCAGTTCATAATGATTATTTATCTTTTAAAGCCATAATCTTGTCAGTTTTAATTTTGACTTCTTGCTCTAAGAAAAACCGATTAACACCGGGGATTATAGCTAAGAAGCGGCGAATCAAACTGATTATCTTAGTTAGCTGCGACTTGGCATGATCTAGCAACCGATCAATCTGATGAACCGTCCGTTCACCAGCTTGCTTGAGCTCTTGCTGCTTATCGGGTGGGAGATTCTGATAAATGTCAGCTAAGCCGTCTTCTAAAATATCATCAATAGCTTCTTGACGAACTGTCAATTTAGTCGGCTGGCTAGCTGTTATGGCTGGTGGCTGCTGGGCGGCTGAATTAACTACGGGCTCTACCGTGACTGGCGCCGCTTCACTAATAGCTGATTCGGTTATTTTTTCAGCAGTCGGCTGCCGTTCCTGACTATTATTCAGCGGCATCTGCTCAAAACTAGGCTTCAATTGTTCTTGAGGCATAAAAAAAATGATTGCTTATTTGAAATCATTATACCATAAACCAACTGATTGAGCCACTAATCCAAAGTTGTGGCCGTTGTCGTCTTTATGCTATAATTACTTTAATAATCATTAGCTAAAATTATGGGTAAATATTTACAAGTTTCCAAAAAAATTGAAGAATTGATTATTGACAATCCTAAAACTGCTGGATCACTGAGCTGGCTCAATGTCAATAGTGCTGGCAAACCAGAATTGGAATACTTGCTCAAACGACAACACTTTACCATCACCCACTTGAAAGCTTCGATGGCCAAAAGTCTGGCGGAACGAGCTTTTATAGAAAAAGAAACTAACTATATTTTTATTATTCTTCATTTTCCCATAATCAAAGATGGCTTAGTCTTGCCGGCTGAAGTAGAATTCTTTATGGGTCATGGTTATTTAGTAACTATCCATAATGGTGATCTGCCGCCGCTGATGGACTTTTTTAATATTTGCAAAAAAGATGAGAACTCGCTGCTGGCCTATGAACTGGAATCATCGTCAGTCCTGCTTTATGAAATACTGGATCGTCTAATCAAATACTGTTATGAAGTTTTGGATAGTCATAGCAAAAGAATCACTCATGCCCAAAACACTATTTTTAGTCTTGACAGCAAGCAGCGCGACACAGCTAGTGAAATATTGACCTTGCGTCATAATATTATTAAAATCCGTAAAATTTTGCAAAATCATAAAAATATTTTACAGAGCCTGACTGAAATGAAAAGCAGCCTCGTGCCGGCCGCTGAATTAAAAAAATATTATTCAACCTTGGTTGAACATTCAAAAAGAATTTGGGAAAATCTGGAAAACCAACGGGAAATGATTGAGGTTTTAAATGACACCAATGAATCGCTGCTCAACGATCGTATGAACCGTATTATGAAAACCTTAACTATGATGACGGTTATTCTCTATCCACTGAATTTAATTGCCGCCATTTTTGGTATGAACACAATATTGGCTATGCCCTTTATAGGCGACCCGCTTGGATTTTGGAAAATATTATTTATAATGTTCTTAAGCACAGTAACGATTTTCCTAATTTTTAAACGCAAAAATTGGATATAATAGTCTCTAAATCAGCTATTGATTTAATGGCCACTAATTGTTGACGGATTTTTTTGGCTTGCGGCCAACCCTTAACATACCAGGCCAAAAACTTACGCAACTCCATCAGACCGGCCTGTCCCTTATTTTCAACAACTAACTTAGCATGACGAAGCATCAGCTGGCTAAGCTCTGACCATGACAAATTAATATTTACTTGCTGGGCAATTTCTTGAAAAATCCATGGCCGACTGAGCGCCCCCTGACCAATCATTAAACCATCGGCTTGGCTAGCGGCTAACATCGCTTGAGCACTAAATAAATCAATTATCCCACCATTAGCTAATAATTGACCATTGACATAAGACCGACAAGCCGCAATGGCCGTCGGATCAACGAAGCCGCTAAAGCCAGCCGCTAAACTGCGCCCATGAACAGCCACGGCGGCGATTGGTAAATCAGCCAAATTAGCCACAAATTGCTGAGCGCTGATACCCTGATTAAACGCTCTTAATTTAATAGATAGGGGTCGATCAGTGTTATCTAAAACCGCCCTAACCACCTCTCTGGCTCGCGATAAGTCAGCGCCGAGAGCAGCGCCGGCGCCCTGCTTAATTATCTTAGGCACTGGACAGCCAAAATTAATATCCAGTCCGTCCGGCTGTATTTTTTCTGTAATTATTTGAGCGGCAACGGCAAATTGCTGGGGATCACTACCAAACAGTTGGACAATATAAGGGCGCTCTATTGGCTGGAAGGCTAACATTTCTAGTGTTTTGCGCTGATCATGAACCAAAGCGGCCACACTAGCCATCTCACTGACCACTACTTGCGCCCCATAACTCTTGCAAATCTGACGAAAAGCGCTGTCAGTAACGCCAGCCAAAGGCGCTAAGACCAAAATGGGCTTAGAAAGTTGAGACCAAAAATTAACCATAATATTTAAACCGGTCGCAGTTGACTGCCGTCGGGACTGTCTTCAATCTTGTAGCCAGCCGCTAACAACTGCTGGCGCAAATTATCGGCTAGACTAAAATCACCAGCTTGACGAGCGATTTGGCGTTGCTCAAACATCATAAGAATGTTTTGAGGAATAGCCGCCGCGTCAACAGCCAATATTTGACGACTTTTGGCTAGATTAAAACCCAGAACTTGATCAAAATTCAAAATTGTCGCTAATTTATCGGCCGAGGTCAATTGACTGTTAATAACAGCAAAAGTAACCGCCAGCGCCTGAGCGGCATTAAGATCATTATTAATCGCCTGTTGAAATTGAGCTTGAAAAAAACTAGCCACTTGACCAATTGCTGAACCCAAATCAGCCACTTGCCGATATAATCCATAAAGAGCCTGATTGGCAGCCACTAAACTATCGGGGCTATATTCCATCGGCTTGCGATAATGAACTTGCAAAGAGGCATAGCGATAAGCTAGCGGCGATATCTTGAGATCGGCTACTACTTTAGCCAGGGTTAAAAAATTATCGGCGCTTTTGGCCATTTTTTTACCGCCGACAATGTTTAAAAAAGCATTGTGTAACCAATAACGGAAAAACGGCTGACCAGTGGCCGCCTCTGATTGGGCAATTTCATTAGTATGATGAACATTAATATGGTCAATACCGCCGCAATGAATATCTAGATGTCCAGCTAATAGCTTTAAACTCATCGCTGAACACTCCAAATGCCACCCGGGAAAACCCTTGCCCCAGGGCGAATCCCACTCCATCTGTCGTTGCTGTCCCGCTGGACTAAACTTCCAGACTGCGAAATCAGTTGGTTGGCGTTTTTCTGGATTCCTATCCACTCGCGCTCCCTCACGTAATTGCTCTAATGGCAAATGACTTAATTTATTATAATCAGCCACTCGGCTAGTATCAAAATAAAGGCCATCGCTGGTCTTATATAAATACCCTTTATTATCCAAAGTCTTAGCTAAACTAATCTGTTCAGCGATATAATCGGTAGCTCGGCAATAAGTAGTCGGCGGTAAAATATTGAGAGCAACGAGATTGTCTTGAAAAGCTTTAGTATAAAATTCAGCGATTTCCCAAGCCGTCTTGTGCTCACGGGCCGCCCCTTGTTCCATCTTGTCATCGCCGGCGTCGCCATCATCAGTTAAGTGGCCAACATCGGTAATATTCATTATATGCCGAACATTATAGCCATTATATAGTAAAACTCTTTTTAGTAAATCAGCAAAAAGATAAGCGCGCAGATTGCCCAAATGGGCATAGTTGTAAACTGTCGGACCGCAAGTATAGAGGCCGACGACTGGTGGCTGTTGCGGCCGAAAGAGCTCTAGCTGACGGCTGAGAGTATTATAAAGAAACAAATCAGTCATAGCTAAAAAATCGCCAGCAAGCCAAAAACAATGGCAATGCCCAAAAACTCAATAGCAAAAATTCTTAAAAATGTGGTTCCAGAGCGATCAGGGTCAATAAAAGGCATATAGTAAAATTAAGAATTAGTCCGTTCCTTAGGAGTTACCCAAAAACCCATATACCGGCCTAGCATCAATCTGGTTTGTGCTTCTAGGCCAGGAATAGCACCAAAGAAAACAATCGTAATCGGCAAAAAAATCCACTGGCCGATCATACTAAAGCGCCGCCACCAAGGATTGCCGGCTGGCCGTTTCGGCAATAGTAATGAAGAAATAATCGCCGACAAGACCATGCCGATCATGGCAATTGACATTAAAATTCTAGTTACATTTGGTAAATTATTAGATAAAACAGTTTGATTAAAACGGTCGCCACCGATAAATAACGGCAGCCAACCGACAAAACCAATAATCAGGGCGTTGGTTGCCCAGGAATGAAAGCCATACATTTGGATAAAAATCTTGTTAACAAAAGTTTTTTTCGGAATCTGCTTCCAGCGTTTAATAGTATTAAAAATCAAATAAGGCACATTTTCTACTCCCCAACCCCAGCGTCGTTGTTGTTTATAAAGATTACGCGCCGTCGGTAATACTTTTTGATCCATACAAACATCCATGGATACTGGATAATGCATCGGCTCCACTTCATAATCGCCATTATAGTGGCAAAAACAATGCCAAAATATCCGCGAATCTTCGCTAACCATCTTGGTTGACCAGAAACCGACTTCCTCCAACGCCCGCCAAGACATGGAGTGCGATGAGTAAGTAGATAATTTCTCTTGGCGAATCTGCTGCATCATCTGCCAAAAAGTATTCGAATAAGCAGCCACTCTAGCAAAAAACGGCGCTTGCCAGATATTGTTATGGTAAACCGGAATCGGCTGGTAACTACGGCGGTAGGGTTTATCCGAGGTTAAAAATTTGTAAACCAAACAATAAAAATATTGTTCATAAATAACGGTATCGCAATCAAAAACACTGGTTAATAATAAATTATAATCAAGTCCGAGCCGGTCAATTAATTCTCGACGAATAACCTGAGCAGCCCAGGCCTGATTGGCGCCCTTGCCCTTGAGTTCGCCAACTAAGTTATCCGGATGAACAACGATTTGAAAACGAAAAAAATTATCGCCATATTCCGCTTTAAGCCGGTCAGCTGTCGCTTGAATAGCGGCTCCACCACGCTCTTCAATAGCTAAGACAAAAATCATTTTATCTTTAGGGAAAGAACTATCAACAATCGCCTTTAGCCCCGGTTGAATAATCTCATAACTTTCATTATAACAAGGAAAAATCACTAAATGATATAAATCTGACCAAACCACTTGCCGACTAACAATCGCTGAACCAATCATCGGCTGATAAGTCAAATCAACCGGCTGAAGCGATAAACATCGCTGATGCCAATCAATAACAATACTCTTTCTAGTACGGCGATAGGCTGATATTAAAATAATGGCTAAATAGACAACTAAAAGCAACCAATAAACATCAAAGGCGATAATAAACAAAGCCACCCAAACCGGATGAAAATAAGACAAGATAATTAAGGTCAACAAAGTCCCCCAAGATAATAAACCGGGAATAATCTCTAAAAAACGATAGAACCGCCGCTCCCAGCCAGTTAAATCAGTAGCTCGACCGATTTTTAAATAATCAACGGCCATGACCTTTTTTTAATCGTTGCAGTGAAGCTGGTGATGAACTGGCCAATTGCTGTCGCTGGCTCTGCTCAGCCCGATAGCGACGCAGACACTCTGGGCAATAAACCGGCCGTTTACCATCGGGCACAAATCTAGTGGTCGTCGGCTGATTGCAACCATCGCAAACAGCCGGATAACGCTGTTCAGCTGAAACATGGGCAGCCGCCTTCTTGGCTGCTGGCCCAGCTAAGTCTGACGAGGTTGGTTGAATTGCTTCTTTTTTATTTAGTAAAATTTCAACTTTATCGGCCAAGGCGTTAGTCGGCGCTACCTTCTTAACATCATCATCTTCTTGATTGAGATGCCAACGCATAATCCCCTCTTCAACAATATCGCGTTGACTAGCATAATTTTCACGAGTATGCTCAATAACGGCTTGTAAATTGGGATAACGTTCTTCTTTGCTGAGCGGGGCTAAAGTCTTAGCGGAAAAAGGATCAGAGGTTAATCCGTCAATCATCAGCTTGATATAAAAGTTGAACTTGGGAATATTAACTAAATCTTCTTCAGTAAATAATGGCATGAATTCTTTAGCCAAAAATTCAGCATCAGTGGCGCCGACACGGAAAGTAACTAAGGTGCCGACATTACCAAAAACAGCGGCCCGCACCACATCGCTAAGCTGTTCAATGTATTGATGAGCCAATATTAAACTTAAATGATACTTGCGCGCTTCAGATAAAATATTGGCAAAACTATCAGTAGCAAAATTCTGAAATTCATCAACATAGAGATAAAAATCGCGTCGGTCTTCCTCATTGGTGTCAACTCGGCTCATGGCTGCCAGCTGTAGCTTGGTAATCATCATTGAACCAAGCAGGGCAGAATTGTCTTCACCAATCCGTCCCTTACTTAGATTCATGATTAAAATCTTGCCTTCATCCATGATGTGACGAATATTAATTGAAGACTTAACTTGGCCGACAATATTACGAATCAACGCGCTGGATAAAAACTGACCGACCTTATTTTGAATCGGCGCTACCGCCTCTGAGGCAAATTTGTCATTGTAACCACTGAATTCATTGACCCAAAATGCTTTAACCACCGGATCCTGGACCTTATCAATCACCTTCTTACGAAAATTCTTATCGGATAACATCCGAGTAATGGCCAATAGGGTGGAGCCAGGATAATCTAAAACCGCCAAGATAGCATTGCGCAAAATATATTCCAAGCGTGGTCCCCAAGAATCAGCCCATAATTTTTGAAAAACACCAATCAGCCCTGAAGCAACCAAATGACGCAGGTGCGGCTCAACCTGTTCCACCACGTTGAAAGCAATCGGATATTCCGCATCCGACGGATTGAAATAGATAACATCTTTAACTCGATTATCAGGAATATACTCTAAAATTTTCTCAGCCAAGTCACCATGCGGATCAACCACCGCCAATCCGCGGCCCTTGCTAATGTCTTGGACAATCATATTTTCCAAGATGGTTGACTTACCCATGCCGGATTTACCGATAATATACATGTGCCGACGGCGATCATCTAGCTTGATGCCAAATTTATAACCCTGATTGCGAAAAGTTGTCTCTCCGAACAAAGTAACTTCTTGATTCATATATTTCAATCGTTAATACCTGGTAAATTACTAGGCGGCGGCGCCTGATGACTTTCTGTGGCCACCGACGGCGCGCTTGATTCACTGGACGCTGGTGCTTCAGCTGGCTGTTCATCAACTGACTCATCATCTAAGTTAAATAAATCATCCAAGGCCAAATCACTGGCTAGCGAATCTTCCACTGGCAAAGCCATTGGTGGCTCCATCTTCTTGCTGGTTGTCTTTTGGATTAACGGCGCCTTAACTACTGTTTCAATCGGAAAATGCCAGAGCGAAGCAATTTCTTCAACATTTAAATACCACAGCTTGCGACCAGCTGTGTCGTCGCGGTCTTTATAAGCTCTTATAACCTTATTCTTTTTACGGATAATCTGACTAAGTTTATAAAAATAGTTAGAAGATGTTTGCGTGACTTTAGTATCCGGTTTTAAAGCATTCAAATCATTAGCATTAAACTGCTTAATAAAACCAACAAAACCATTAACCGCCTTAGGCTTATTCATAACCTCACGGCGAGACACATAAATCATTCGCAATTTAACACCATAGCCCATCTTGGATATTTTTTCTTGGATAGCTTCAATCTGCTTTTTTTGCACCGGCAATAAGTTGAGCATGTTGATTTCTTTTTTTTCTTCTTTGGCTGGCTTATCTTCAATATTTCCCCAAAGACTGTAAATCATTTCACTGAATTGACTCATTAACTCTAAAAACCACTCAAAAAAACGGTCAACAATGGTCGGATCATCCTTAGGTTTAATACCTAGCACATTATCAATGGCTGGTTTGCCAATTTTAGACCAATCGGCCGCCACTGGTAATATCAGCAGCTGATACCAAATCTGCTCGCCAGGCCGCAAGGAACTCATTAGATCCATCAGCGGTGCCATCGGATCTTTAAAATGAAATTCCGGCCGACCTAATTGATATTCAAAATCCTTATAAGTTTTAATTGGTAAAGCTTGTTTGAACTCCGGCTCCATTTGGACTGGGATGAACTCCGCTCCCCACATGTCAAAATCAGGGTCAGGAAAAGTGCTGGGAACAGTATTGACATAATCATCAACCTCAGCAATTTCCGCATCTGGATATTGCGAATAAATGGCAGTTTCGACTAAACTGCGAAAAGCAACTGGTGTTCGCACTAAAAATTGAATATAACCGTCAATACCGACGATTTCAAAACTGAAACCGAGTTGGAATTTACCTTCCCAATAAGTTTCAATTAAATTAATAGTGCCATGAGCGCCGGCTAGATAGCACAACATATTCTCCAAAGCCTTGGGCGTCTGCTCGTTAGCCCGAGGAACATCAATGGCTAAAAGTACGAATTTTTGTTTGCTAAAAAAGAGGCGACGACGCCAAGCCAGCCAGACGCAACCCGCGCCATATAAAAAAATTACCGCCGGAATCATCCAGCCATAATACAATATAATCCGCCGAAACATTTCGTCAGCTGGCAAACTAAAAAAATTTAATAATGGTGCTAGATTTAAAACTATTTCCATAGACAAATAAACTGGAGATTACTTCCAGTTTATCATAAGATATAGCAAAAGAAAAGACAACCAATAATGATTAAGTCGCCTTGTCTTGTAAGGAATATGTGCCATCGGGCAAACGCTGAAACAGCTGTTTATTAGATAAGATTAAGCTAACGGTAGTCTTTTTGACCAAGCGTTGTGTTAAAACTTTATCAATAATCTCATCCTTGGATAAAGAATGGCGAGCTTGCTTTAAGATGCGAGTAACAATATCAACTACGCGACCAGCCTGATAGCCGGATTCTTTGAGAGCATAAATGCCGCGACCGACCAGGACATAACGGTCATCAAGAATCAACTCATTATGAACCGTGGCGGCATTGGCTCGCTTGTCAGTAAAAAACTGATTAATTCGACTGGTAATTTCGCGAAAATGCAATGGCTGGTCAGTCTGTTTAAGCACCAAATAAATCTTATCAGTAATCGTCCGTGGACGAATCTCTGGCCAATCAGCCGGCCCCCAAGAACCAAAATTATTGCGTTCAATATCGCGAATAGCCCGTAAAACTGAATATATTGGCTTGTATTTATTAATCAACTGACCGTCTTGAAAGCTATCCTGACCAGATAAAGCACTAGCTAAGTCTAACTTGTTGGCGCTCACTAATTTATCAGCATTAGCCTTAAAAGCATCTAAATCAAAACTCAATTTAATTAAATCTTCGATTAAAAATAATCTTTTGGCCTGACGAACCTGCTCCACTAATTGCTGAGCCAACAGTTCCAAGTGATCAATCGTTTGATATTTTAGTTTAATTGAATCATTAAATAAGCCGGAAGTAACCGGATCAAAATCTTCAGACAAAACCCGAGAAATTAAAAAATCAAAATTGTTAGCATAAATTGGTAAATCATCATCTTTGAGCGCTTCCCGACTAAGCGCTAAAAAACTGCTTTGCAAATATTGCTTATCCATCAACCCGCCATTATCCAACAATAAATCATCCAAGGCTTGACGCAATAAACCAATTTGCTTCTCCAATTCGCACATTTTTTTGATTTTCTTAAGACCAGCCGCCTCAATTTGACGAACTCGCTCTCTGGTCAGGCCATGACTGGCACCAATCTGCTCTAGCGTTTGTTTATTTGACGAATTTAAGCCAAAACGGCGCAATAAGACATCACGCTCGCGTGGATTAACTTTTTGTAATAATTTTTTAACTAATTTAAATAAAGAAAAATTATCAGTTAAAAAAACCGGCCTAACGGTAGCATTTTTAGCAGCCATAGACAAATCAAGCTATTTAGATAAAATATTACTTATATATTTAACATCTTTTTGTAAATAAGTCAATAGCTAGCGTAAAATAAAACAACCCGCTAATGATGGGTTGTTTTAATAATAACTACCAATCTTGAATTTCAATCTTGGTAAATTGCTGACGATGACCAAGAGTCTTCTTATAGCGAGTCTTGTTCTTGTATTTGATAACGGTTATCTTATCTTCCTGGCCATGATCTAAAACTTTGGCAGTAATCGCGGCGTTTAATATCGGCCGGCCAAGCTGGATATCTTGGGTCTGCTCATCGGCTAATAGCAAGGCATCAAACTTGACTTCAGCGGCTGGTTCCGAGGACAACTTTTCAATTTTAATGGTTTGACCGGGACGAACTTTATATTGTTTGCCGCCAGTGGCAATTATAGCAAATTTAGACATATCGCTATTGATTGTATTAAAAAAATAAAACCTTACGGGACAGGTGTGTCATTATATTACGGTTTTTGCTTAGGCTTGTCAAGTAATGAAAAACGAATAACCACGATAGTCATTAATATAATTAGCAATAAAAGAGCTAGGCGCTTGCCTTGGCTCTGTAAAAATAAAGCACTTAAGCCAAAAACTAAAGAAACAGCATAATAAGTAATCGCCGTTCGTTTAGCACTCCAGCCTAAATCAACTAACCGCTGGTGTAGATGTTTGCGGTCAGCGGTCCGAAGCGGATTCTGTCCATTAAATAGACGACGAACAATAACCCAAACCACGTCTAAGATCGGCACCCCCATAATCAGCAAGGCGATGGCAATTTTACCACCGGAAATAATAGCAAGCACGCCCAATAGATAGCCAAGCATTAAAGAGCCGCCATCACCTAAATAAATCTTAGCTGGTGACCAATTATATAACAAAAAACCAGCGCAAGCCGCCGCCAAAATAAAAGCGGCCAAAGCAATATCAGGCTGATAATATTTGGTGGTCAAAGTAAATAAGCCAATCACCAGGCTGCCAATCCCGACTAAACCGGTAACCAAGCCATCAACTCCATCCAAAAGTTTAGTGGTATACATCATGCCCATCAACCAGAAAAAGGTAAATAAATCAACCAGAACGACAAAATGACGGACAATCCCCTGCCAGCTGAATAAACTAATTTGCCAACTATTCAAAAAGATTAATTGACCATCTAATCCAGTAATTTTTTTAATGCCAACGCCACCAACAATTACCGCTAAAACGGCCAAAATTGGAAAAATTAATTGCTTATGCGGCGGCAAATTATAGCGATCATCCAAAGAGCCGCCAATCATCAAAATCAGGCCGCCCAACCAAACGCCTAGCCAATGATGATAAGTTAAATCACCAATTATTAAATAGCGCCGAAAAATCAAGGCGGTCAATGAAATACCGATAAATATCGCCCAGCCGCCCAGAAGAGCTACCGGCTGACTCTGTAACTTACGAATTTGATCTGGCCGATCAATAATAGCTAACCGCCAAGCTAACCGCCTAATCAACGGAGTGGTGACAACGGCTAAGAAAAAAGCTAAAAAACTGGCAGCCAAATAAGGCAACATATTATTTTTGTCTAACTAACCAAGCAAGCATTCCGGCTAAAAAACCGATGCCCAAAGGATGATTTAAATAAGGACTAAAAAAATGCACCGCGGCTACAACCAATAAACCGATAGCTAACGCTTCGCCAACCGGACCATAGCGCCAAGACCGCCAAGCTAATCGTCCCAACCATATAAAATACCACAAAGCCAGTAAGAAACCGAATTTAAAAATAATATCCAGCCAACCCCATTCAAAAGCATAGGTAGTATAATAACCACTGCTCTCATTTTCTAAAATTCGCGGATCAGCTGAACGATAAGTGATGGTGGCGCCCAATCCCTGACCAAAAAATGGGCTCTGACTAATAGCTTGCACCATTTTGGGTAATAATGACCAGCGCGATGAAGCGCCCGCCTCACTATCTAAATTACCTAACCGCTCTTCCAGCAAATCACCGGCCTTGAATGACAACTGCGGTTGCGGCCAAGGAAAGCGGACGATAACCACGATTAAAACTATTGACAAAACACTAGCCAATAACAAACTTAAAGACCACCGCCAAACCACTGGCCAGCGGTAGCGCCGCCAAATCATTATCAACAAAAAAAACATGCTTAACACCAAACCGAACCAAAAACTACGAGAAAATCCGACAATAATTGGCAATAAACTTAAACTAAACGCTAATAAATAAAGCCGACCTGGCCGACCAATTAACCAGCGAGGCCAATGTTTCAAGGGCAGCCGGCCAGCCAATTGCCAAGCGATAATAACTAGAAAAATCAAAAAATAAACCTGTGACTGAAGAAAAACCCGATAAAACTGCCCGGATAAACTAGTTATTTCACCAACTTGTGTATCACGAATCAGGCGATAGATTACCATTCTTAAGCCTGGCGAAAAATGACCAAAGGCATACAGTAAAAAACCGGTTTTAGCCGTTAACCAAGCTAAGCCAGCTACTATCACCGAACTTAATTGATTAATTGACCAGCGAGCAACAGTTAATATCGGTAAAAATATCAGCCAAAATAACCAGCCATTGGCATCAAAAAAAATATTAGCCAATTGATGACCGCGCCACCAAGCATTAATGATGGCAAAAATTATCATGGCCAACAAAATCAACCAACCGCTATCTTTAAGACGTTGCCATAATTGTTTTGGCCAGGCTTGACGGCGATAGATAGCCACAATCAATTGAACAAACCAAACCGCCATAATAATCAGCCAGATAGCCATTCGCCACGACAACTTAAAACCGCCCAAATTTAATGATAATAAATAACCTTTAGAGCTGATTAGTAAATCAATAACTAAGACATACAAGCCCCATTCCAGTCGACGGATGGTCAGCCAAAGAATAACCAAGCAACTAATAATAAAAAGAGCCGTTCCGATGACGGGATAAAAATATCCTAAAGCGGCCAACAACTCTAATAAGATAATAGCCTCCAAAATATAGCGCACTGTTTTCCAAGAAAATTGCATAATTTGCTAATTATTGCCAATTTAAAAATTGACCAACCTGTAGATTATGGCGGCTAATAAAACCGCTCGGCATTTCTAAGACAGCGTCAATCGGCTGATCAGGCCGATACTTAATCTGAGGATTATGGCCTTCCGGGGCAGCATTCTCAGTAAATTGAACTATTTGCCGATCGCGAAGCCAAATAAAATCTAAAGCAAAATTCATCTCGCGCATCACCATGGTTGGCTGCGATAAAATCGGCCAAATAAAAAGCAGGCCACAATCGGGACAAGGTTGATCTTGGCGGCTAAAACCGCGATATTGCTGGCGCTTATCAGTTAAGATGTCAATATTGCCTAAAAATTTCTGGTTGGCCGAAAATAATTTATACTCGCCGCGAAAAACCGGCCGACGGTTGCCCCAATAAACCACTCCGCCCAAAATAACAATGATCAACAACAAACTAGCTACTATTAATTGACATTTAGTCATAAATTGGCAAATGATGCTTGGCTCGCAAAATAGCTTCGGCCTGCTTATACTTTTTAACCCGTGGTAAAAACGGCAATAATTTGTAGGCACAACTGGGTAACCAGCTACTGATATAACCGCCGCCGGCCACGGTAAATAAGAAATCATCATAGAATAAACCAATTTTGTCGTTTTCTAACATAGTCAACCAAACATCCCAATCCTGAAGACGTTTAATATTGTTGTCAAAACCGGGAAAATCTTGACGGCGCACTAAGGCTGAAGTGTGGATATAGGGCTGCCGACGTAATTTTTCAGCATCAAACGGCCATAAACGAAATTTTTTCCAACCGAAACGAAACGAAGAATAACAATAACTAACTTGAGGATTAGTTTCCAAGGCTGACAACATTTTAGCTAAGGCATCAGAACGCCAACAAATATCAGCATCACTAAATAACAGATAGTCACCACTAGCTTCGGCCAGACCCCGATTACGAGCCGGGTTGGATCCTTGATTAGTTTGAACAATGATTTTATATGGCAATTTAGCGGCTTGCAATTTAGGTTCCCACTCGATCAAAACCGCTTCTAAACCATCAGTTGAGCCATCGTCAACAATAATTATTTCCAAATCACGATAAGTCTGCTTGATTAAACTATTCAAACAAGCGCCTAATTTATCAGCCTGATTATAAACCGGAATAATGACAGAAATCATAAATTATAATTAATGCTTATTAATAAATTGAGCCAATTTGGCCGCCAAGGTCGGCCAGAGAAAAGCCGCTAACCGAGCCTGGCCGGCTTGGCCAAGTTGCTGACTAAAGGCCGAATCATCCAGAAGTCGGCTAACCGCGGCGATAATTTCATAACTTGAATTTGGATCAACCATTAAGCCATTTAAACCGTCAACCACCGCATCGGCGACACCGCCGGATCGACCGGCGATAACTGGTTTACCAGCTTGATTAGCCTCTAGATAAACAATACCAAAGCCTTCAAAATCACCAGCCAATTGACGGGCCGGCATAATAAAAATATCGGCTAGCTGATACCAAGCCGCTCGCTGCTGGTCATCGGCATCAGTTATAAAAATAACCCGTGAATTAACTGCCAAATCACTGGCTAATTGTTGGCAAGTAGCTAAATATGGCCCTTGGCCAACAACTAAATAATACAAATTAGGATATTTATTAATCAATTCCGGCAGAGCCCGCAAAACTTGATCCACTCCTTTGCGTTCTACTAAACGACCGACAGTTAATAAAATTTTTTGGTCAACCAAACCATACTGTTGACGCAACTGTTGCCGATAAGTATCGCTAATAGTTGGTGATGTTGTCTGGCTTAAACCGGGATTAATAATTATTAAACGATTAGTAATTGACGGCCAAGCCTGTTTAACTAACCCGGCAACATAACTGTTGGCGGCAATAACTGATGAAGCGCGAGCAATTATTCGGCTAACCAACCAACGTTTACGTGGCCGCTTCATGGCCTGTCCCCAATCCATACCATGAAGAAAAATACCATACTTAATCGGCAAAAAATAAGATAACAACCAAACCACCGTCCCTAGCGGTAAAATTTGACCAACTAAAACATAATCAATCCGTTGCTGTTTAATAGCTTGCCAAATAGCTTGGAAAGATCGCCGCCACGGCCAAAAACCGCGAGCCGCCTGGAGCTGATTGTGATTATTATCCAAAACAATAAACTCATCATTCCGCGGCCAAGCCGCAGCTAGATGGCTGTAATAATGGGCGATACCGCCATGAAAGGGTGGATATTCTAAGGTAACTAATAAATAACGCATACATTAATCAGCTGACTGACGGAAAAAAGATTTAAAGATACCAACAATATCCGACCAACACCAAGCTTTAACCGCAAATAGAGCTACTAAATACACAAAACCGCCCCAAGCCACTAAAATAAAAATATTATTAATAAACTTGGCTTGCCAAACGGCTAAGCCCATCAAACTAGCGGCTACTACAATGCGCAATAGGCCGCTGAATAGCTGGGGCGACTGACCGAGAATTGACTTAATCTGGCCAATACCTAAAACCACCATCAAGATACTAGTCAGCATTACTGTTAAGCTAGCGCCAATAACACCATAACGCGGAATTAAAAAGAGATTGGCAACAATACTAACTATCAGGACAATCAACATATTGTAGGTGTTGCGTTTCTGCCGATCGCAAGCATTCAGTAACGAGCCAATCGGATAACCAATAAATATAAAGGGCAGGGCGGCTAAACCTAAACGGAGCGGCCAGATAGCCTCAGTATAACCATCACTAAAGATCAGTACTAATTTATCCGCTATCACCCAGCCGCCAATGGCAATCGGTAAAGAAATAATGGCTGAATATTGTATCGCTCGAGTAAAGGTAATACTCAGCTGCGATCGGTTGTTATGCCAATAAAGACTTAGGGCCGGATAAAGCGAGGCGACAAAGGCCATGGGTAAGAATTGCAACGCATTAATAATCTTGAACGGCACCTGGTAAATCCCAACCGCCACATCACCGGCTATCTTGGCTAGCATAACTGAATCAAGATAAGTATAGGCTCGTTGAGCAATCGCATAACCGGCAAAAGGGGCCGCTAATAACCAAACTTTTTTTATCTTCGGCCAATACCAAATTGGCCAGGGCTTGACTCGCCAATAACGCCAAAGAATTAGTAATGAATAGATAAAATTATACAGACTGGCCGCGATCAACGACAGCATTAACCAGCGGACGCCGCCGCCGTGGTGCAAAATAACAATACTGCCAACAAGTACAATCAGCTGGAAAATAATTGACGATAAACTTTCAAATTTCAAATTATGAAAAGCTCGCGAACAGGCAAAAAAAGTCAAAGTAAAGGAATCTAACACCATACAGACAATTGATAAATAAACCAATTGCCGAGTAAGCTCAGGAAAATTTAAAATATTAACCAAGCCAATTAAAACTAGCGATGTAAGCAATGCTAACGGCAATTTAATGGCTATGGTCGAGCCAATCCAAGCGTTGGCCTTGCTATTGTCTTTAGCGACTTCCTTGGTTAAAACATTACTAAGACCAACATCAATAAAAATCAAAAAAATATTCGTCAAAGAAATAGCTGTATAATATTTTCCCAAATCAGCCGGTCCCAGGACTCTGGCGTATAGCGTAAAATAGGTTAAAGAAATGATCTTTTGTAAAATCAAGGCTAAAGTGAAATAAGAAGTATTCCTGGCAATATTAGTAACGCGGGTAGACATAAAAAACAGGCTTAAAATTATCTTCAATATACAACATTTAAGCGGAGTGAGCAACCAAAAAAACACCGGCGAACCGGTGTTTTTGTATAATATAGAAAGGTAAAAGAACGCTGATTAACGCTTACTCCACTGCGGAGCGCGGCGAGCGCGTTTGAGACCCGGCTTCTTGCGCTCCTTAATGCGAGCATCGCGAGTCATCAGACCGCTGGCTTTGAGAACTGGCTTAACTGCTTCATTCATTTTGACTAAACAACGGGCAATACCGTGAGCAATCGCTTCAGCTTGACCAGACTTACCGCCGCCAGTCACCAAAACTGAAAAATCCAAACTGTGCTGCAAGCCAGTCACTCGCAATGGTTGAATAACTGCCGCTTGATGAGATAAAATTGGCAAATAAGCGGCTAGAGCTTGGCCGTTAATAACGATAATACCGCGGCCTTTTTCATATAAACGCACCTGAGAGGTCGCTGTTTTGCGCTTACCGACAGCCGTAATATACTTGCCACTAAATTCTCGGGTCAAAGTATAGTCAACCGAATCATCAGTAATCTTGGCTGGAGCCTTTGATTGGCTGTTTTCTTGTTCTAAAATATCTAATTCTTCCATAATAATCGTAGACTAATTAATGATCAGACGCTTGAGCATGCCTGCACGCAAGCGATTAGCCGGTAACATCTGTTTAACGGCGCGGCGCAAAACTTGATCCGGCTGGCTAGCCGCCAAATCACGCATCTTGAGGGTTTTGAGACCACCTTGATAGCCGCTATAATGATAATAATTCTTTTGATCTAATTTATTGCCAGTAAAAATAACCTTGGTAATATTGTGGACATGAACAACAGCGCCAGCATCAATATTGGGCTGGTAAGTCGCCTGATTCTTGCCGCGCAGCAAGGTGGCAATCTGAGTGGCTAGCCGGCCAATCGCTTGTCCGGTCGCATCAATTTCGTGAATTTCTCGTTCCATCATAAACAAACACTTAAACTAATTCAAGACGAACCTGCTCGGCTCCATCACCCTGACGCGGTCCAAGGTTGGTCAGGCGAGTATAGCCGCCATTTCTAGACTGATAGCGTTCAGCTAGGCTTAAGGCTTTGGTTACAGCTTCAGCTTGCGGCAAAACAGCCATTAAACTGCGCCGAGCAGTCAAATCACCAACTTTAGCTATAGTTAATAAATGCTCAACCATCGGCTGAACGGCCTTGGCCTTGGCCTTGGTGGTGACAACAAATTCGTGCATCAGAACGCTAGAGGCTAAATTGCGCAACATCATTTCACGCGGACCTTTCAAGCGACCTAAAATTATACCTTTATTTCGGTGACGCATACAATATCCTTAAAACTCTTTAATGTAAAAATTATTTAGTTTTAGCCTTGGTTGGCTTTTTGGCTGGCTTAGCGGCAACTTCTTTCTTGGCGGCCGGTTTCTTACTAGGTTTCTTGACTTCTTCTTGGACATCGTCGGTCTCAACTATATCCTCCGTCTCTCCAGCCGGCTGATCAGCAACTTGAGCAGTGTCCGCATTGTCCTCTTCAGGCAAATTAACTAAAGCAGAGAACTGACTAATTAAAATATCATTAGCATCGACAAAGGCCTGATGTGGCGAGGTAGTGCCATCGGTTAAAATACGCAAAATCAACTTATCCCAATTAACCATATTGCCGACACGAACATTTTCCACAGTTAAACCGGCGGCCATAACTGGCGTATACATGGAATCAATCTCAATATAGCCGATTTCTTTCTTAGTTTTGAGACGATTCTCCACCATTTCATAACCACGACCATTGCTAACAAAAATCTCCATTGACAAATTGGCTTCCTTAGTGGTCAGATTGGCCAAAACCAAATCTGGATTGACGATTTCCACTTGACTATTAGGAGTAATGTCGGCAGCGGTAACCACTTTCTGACCGCTAACTTCTAGAGTGAGCTTACAAATCTCATCGCTAAAAATCCGTAATCGCAATTTTTTCAAATTCAAAACTATAGCTAAAACATCCTCTTGGATACCAGGTAGACCCATAAATTCATGATCAGCGCCAGCAATCTTGACCCCGACCACAGCTGCACCCGGCAAAGAAGACAACAGCACTCGTCGCAAAGCATTACCGATAGTTGTGCCATAGCCTGGAAAGAACGGCTCAACAACAATCAACTCTTCATTGGGCTGGTTGCCTGGCAAAACAGTTATTTTTTGTGGCAAAGCAATTTTTTCCATAATGGATGTTTTAAATTTGAGCTAAAAATTAACGAGCGTAGAACTCAACAATCATCTGAGTATTAATATTTTTTTCCAAATCTTCTGGCTTAGGTTCATGTAAAACCTTAACCTCTAAATCAGCAACTTCTAAAAATAACCAGCCTGGGGCTTGAAAATTTTTCTTTAATAATTTCTCGCCCAATCCGTTAAAAATCTTATTACGCTGCTGGCTAGCTTTAACTTTAATAATATCACCAGACTTAACGCGGTAAGATGGAATATCCACTCGACGACCATTAACGGTAAAATGAGCATGAGCCACTAACTGGCGAGCCTTGGAGCGAGAATCAGCAAAACCGGCCCGATAAACAACATTATCCAAACGCATTTCTAAAAGACGCATTAAATTTTCACCAGCATCGCCAACCTGTTTCTTGGCGGCTAAGAAAGTTAAATGGAATTGTTTTTCCAGCAAGCCGAACATCCGCTTGGCTTTTTGCTTTTCGCGCAATTGCAAGCTGTATTCCGATTGCCGCGGACGACCCTTGGGACCATGAAAACCAGGCGGAAAATTACGCTTAGCTAGGGCGCATTTGCTGGAACTGCAACGCTCACCCTTGAGCATTAACTTTTCGCCTTCACGACGGCACAATTTACAAGCTGAACCTAAGTATTTGGACATACGGAGATTACAAACAATAATTAGACCCGACGGGGTTTGCGTTGACGGCAGCCATTGTGAGGTACTGGCGTCACATCTTTAATAGAAGTCACTACTAAACCATTGGCATTGAGCGCTCGGACCGCTGCTTCACGACCAGTACCGACACCGTTAACAAAAACGCTAACATCGGTCAAACCCATTTCCTTGGCTCGCTCAACAGCAATTCTGGTAATAATCTGAGCAGCGTATGGAGTAGACTTTTTTGGGCCCTTAAAACCGGCTAAACCGGCACTAGCCCAAGAAACAACATCACCATTTTCATCGGTAATAGTAACAATAGTATTATTATAGGTGGACTTAATATAAGCCGAACCGACAGTCAAAGTCCGCTCAGTTTTGCGGCGGCGACGCTTGCTCTTAGTAGCAGCCAAACGATTGGCTTTATTCTTTTCCAATTTTTTCTTGATTTCATCAGGCAACTCTTCCATTACCGGACCGGTAGCGGCTGGCGCTGGCTGATCAGCAGTGGTTGTCGGAGCCGCCGTTGTTGCAGTCACAATCTCTTCGGCCACCTTTTTTTGTTCGTCAGTCATAAAAACAACTTCATTAATTACTTGAAACTAGGTCTTCTGACCGGTCGGCTTACGGCCGGAACCCATGGTCTGGCGGCGATTGCCGCGGACAGTCCGACTATTAGTCTTGGTTCTCTGGCCATTGCACGGCAAATTGCGACTATGGCGCAAACCGCGATAGGTATTAATATCCTTTAAGCGCTTAATATTGCCGCCGACTTCGCGACGCAAATCACCTTCCACCCGTTCATTTTTTTCAATCAAAATACGTAATTGATTAGCCTGATCTTCGCTTAAATCTTTAGTGCGGATATCGGGACTTAATTTGGCGGCAGTTAAAACCTTCCGCGCCTTAGTCGGACCGATGCCATAAATATAAGTCAAAGCGACTTCAATCCGTTTATCATTGGGCAGGGTAACGCCCGCTATACGTACTACCATATAAATATAAAATTAAAACTAACCCTGCCGTTGCTTGTGCTTGGGATTTTTACAAATCACTTGCACCCGACCAAATCGGCGGATAATTTTACAATCTTTACAGATTTTTTTAACTGAAGCTCTCACTTTCATACTTGCTCTACATTAATTAGAGACGGTAAATGACCCGCCCCTTAGTCAAATCATAAGGACTGATCTCTAGGCGCACCCGATCGCCTGGCGCTAAACGAATCTTGTTAATCCGCATCTTGCCTGACAAGTGGGCTAATAATTCGTGGCCATTTTCTAACTGAACCTTGAAGGTTAAACCAGGCATCAATTCTAAAATTTCCCCTTCACACTCTAGGAAATTTTTGGACGCGTTGGTTTCATTAACAGCTTTGGTCATTAATTATTTTTACTAACATAAAATAATTTATCAAGCCAAAAACTGATAAATTATCGCTATGTCTGACTATTTAATTTGTAAATATGGTCTAATTATAAAGGCAAAGTCGACATCTGTCAAGATGTACTCTTAGCTAATCTAAAACTGATAACCATTAGGAAATTTTTTATACCAGCGGGTTAAGCTAGCAATACTATCATCTAAACTTTTATTGGGCTGCCAAGCTAGTAATTGCTTGGCCTTGGAATTATTAGCATAAACATTAGCATACTCACCGAGACGAGTTGGTGCCTGAGCTTTAACTAGTTGGCAGTGAAGATTAGTTTCGACGGCACTAACAATCTCTTTAACGCTATAGCCTTGGCCATTGCCTAAATTAATAATCTGACTAGAACCGGCCGCCACTAAATAGTCATAAGCAGCGGCATGAGCAGCCACCAAGTCTTCCACGTCAATATAATCACGGATCGGTGTGCCATCCGGTGTGGCTACTTGACCGCAAGTATAAGCAAATGGCTCAATATTCAAAGCGCCACGCACCGCATTCTGCATCAATAACTGGCTAGGTTTCTTGCTATCGCCGATTAAACCCTGGCTATCCGCTCCACAAACATTAAAATAACGCAGAATAACATAGGGCAGCTGGTGTTGCGAACCATACCACTGAATCATTTTTTCCACTATCAATTTAGATTCCCCATAAGGATTGGTTGGATTAGTTGGATGTTGTTCGTCAATTGGTAAATATTGACTTTCCCCATAAACGGCACAAGTCGACGAAAATATAAGCGGGGGACAACCATGTTGACGCAGTTGCTCCAGCAGATTCAAGCTGCCAACCACATTATTATAAAAATAACGCTCCGGTTGAGACATTGATTCATCAACCAAACACAGAGCGGCAAAATGGAGCACGCCGGCAAAATTATAATTAGCGAAAAGTTGGTCCAAATCGGCAGTTTTAGTTAAGTCGCCACGAACAAAGACCAAATCGCCTAGCGGCGCTAAAATATCTAGCGGCTGCCGCCAACCGCGAGACAGATTATCAAAAACTACCACCCGATAGCCGCGGCTTAAAAATAATTTAACGGCATGTGAACCGATATAACCAGCCCCGCCGGTTATTAAAATAGTTAGCTTATCCATAAATTATTCTAAAATAGCTTTAATCCGCCGAACACCAGCACTGCTACTTTCTTCTTTAATAATCCGAAAATGGCCGAGTTCGGCAGTATTATGGACATGAGGGCCACCACAGATTTCTTGACTGAATGGCGACTCAGAGCCAATGGTATAAACCTTAACCCTTTCCCCGTATTTAGCGTCAAAGATACCCATCGCTCCTTGACAACGAGCTTCATCTAACGAAACTTCTTGGCAAGCAACCGGTAATTCTAGCGCGATTTGCTGATTAACGATTGCCTCCACTTGACTGATTTGCTCAGCGGTCATTTTGTCTGGATAAGAAAAATCAAAACGTAAGCGCTCAGTCGTAATATTGCTGCCCCGCTGGTAAACATCAGTCCCGAGAACTTGACGCAAAGCCTGCAATAAAAGGTGGGCAGCTGTGTGTAAACGAGTAGTTGCAACCGAATCATCAGCTAAACCGCCCTTAAACTTACCGGCAGCGGCAGTGCGTGATAATTCTTGATGCTTAACTAGCTCTGATTGAAAACCAACTTCATCAACTTGACGGCCCGACTCTCTAGCGATTTCTTTAGTCATTTCTAAAGGAAAACCATAACTTTGATAGAGCATAAAAGTCTCAGCACCGCTAATCGGCTGACCGGTTTCAATTAAGCGCTGTAGCTCCTTGAGTCCGCGATTTAATGTCACTTGAAATTTAGTAACTTCTTTTTTTAATTCATTAACAATAAAATCATGCTTAGCGACTAATTCCGGATAAGCTGAACCCATTGATTGGATAATTGATTCAGCGACGCCGACTAAGACTTCATCAGTTGAACGCGGCCAATTGTGGGCCAAGCGCACCGCCCGACGAATCAGACGACGCAAAACATAACCTTGATCTTTATTGCTCGGAGTAATCGCTTTTTCATCAGCCAACAAAAAAATACTGGCACGCAGATGATCGGCAATAATCCGGAGTGGTCTGGGATTGTTAGTATAAGACAAGCCGCTGACTTGTTCTAAATAAGCTATAGCCGGTTGAAAAATATCATTCAAATAAATATCAGGCTGATTATTCAGCGTCGCTAATACTCGTTCCAACCCTAAGCCAGTATCAACATTACGCTGAGCTAATGGCTGAAAACTGCCATCAGCCTGCTTATTATAAGACATGAAGACATTATTCCAAATTTCTACCCAGCGCTTATCTGACGGATTATAAGCTGCCGGTGCTGGCTCAGAGCCGGTCCAATAAAAAATCTCCGTATCCGTGCCGCAAGGTCCTGTCTGACCGGCCGGACCCCACCAATTATCTTTCTTGCCTAATTTGGCTAGACGCTCCGCTGGCAAGCCAACCTCTTGCCACAGCTGATAAGCTTCTTGGTCAAAAGGCGCATGCTGATCACCAATAAAAACAGTGGCTGCTAACCGATCTGGCGGCAGATTTAGCCATTGGGGTGATGTTAAGAACTCCCAGCTCCAAGTAATGGATTCCTGTTGGAAATAATCGCCAAGCGACCAATTGCCAAGCATTTCAAAAAAAGTCAGATGAGTGGTGTCACCAACTTCATCAATATCATCAGTGCGCAAACATTTCTGGGCATTAGCCAGGCGCCGACCGAGCGGATGAGCTTCTCCTAATAAATACGGCACCAACGGTTGCATGCCGGCCGTGTTAAAAAGAACGGTCGGATCATTATCCGGCACCAGTGAAGCGCTGGGAATAATAGCGTGCTGTTTAGAAGCAAAAAAATCTAAAAATTTTTGCCGTAATTGGTTAGCGGTCATTGGGGACATAGCCTATGGCAAGAGATCGGCAAATTGTTGCTGAATAATTGATTTGTCACTGTCCTGAGCTTTAGACAGCAAGTCTTGAACAGTCTGACGAGCTAAATCAGTTTGACCACTATCACGATAAATTATCGCTAAAACATATAAAGCATTAATGTTGTTGGAATCACTGGCTAAAATACCTTTAGCCAATTGCTCGGCTTGCAATCGGAAATCAGCGCTCTTATCGCTTTCAACTTTAGCTCGCTCATTTAATAATTGAGCTAAGGCGAGCTGATAATCTGGCGAACCGTTAGAATAATTAACCGCCTGCACTAAGTCGTCAGTAGCCTCGGAGAACTTTTGAATAGCCTGATAAAGATTGGCGCGATAAAAATAAGCCTCAGCCCAGCCTGGTTTTAAAGTTAAAGCTCGCTGATAACCAGATAACGCCTCTTCAACCAGCTTATCTTTATCTTCTTTGGTTGAAGCCTGATAAGCCATAACCACTTTGAGTTGAGCCAATTTAGCCTGCGGCCAAGGATTATTCGGATCAATAGCGATTAAACGCTGTTGCGTAGCCATAGAACCATCAAAATCGCCAATCATCTCATAAAGCGCAGCTAGCGTCTTGAGACCGGCTGGTTGATTTTGAATTAATTTAGCATTTTGATCCAAAAACTGCTTAGCTTGTTGAGCATAGGCTTGAGCCTGATTTTGCGCCGCTAGAGCCTCAGTACTGGTAGCACCAGCCGCGGCCTCGGCAATCTGATTGGCTTTAACCCAAGATAATTGAGCCAAACTAAAACCATACATTTCACGCCATGGAGCTAAACGCTGAGCAGCAGCCACTCCACTAATCTGCTGATCGGTAGAAGAATTCTTAACCGCTCGACCGGCAATAATATCGGCTAAATAAATTTTACTAAGATAAGTTAAGCTAGATAATAAAGCAATCACCACGATAATAACTCCGGCCGTCCAAATAGCGCCGGAATGCTGGCCGGCCTGTCGCCAAGACCAAGTTGGTAGGCGGCGAAGACGCTGATAGGTAACCACCATCAACAATATCCACAACAAACCAAAAATGAGCAGCAAGCTATTGCCAACCGGTAAAAGAGCGCCGCCAACCAATAAAACCATGCTGGCAGCCAAGAGACCAACACCAAAATTAACATCTTCAAATTCTAAATCAGTCTTAACCGTTAAAAGTCGACGCCAGGCTATAATTAGCCCCCAAATTAATCCGGTCAACACCAATAAAGTTCCCAAACCACCAACCACCACTAAGCTTTCAAAGAGCCAACTGGCCGGTAAATCAAAGTCTAAGTTCCACAAAACGGCAGCATTGAAATCAACTGTCTTAAAACGACTAAAGGCGCTATTAAAACTAGCTAACCCGGTACCTAAAATCGGATGATGAGCCAAGCTAGCCTTGGCAATCTGCCAAGAAAAATCGCGCGATAAACTGACCTCGCTCGGCAAAGCTAATTTCAACCAACCCAAATTACCCAAAACCAATAAAACAAAACTGATGGCCAAGGCGCCAACGGTAGCTATTAATTGGCAGCGAGTTAATTTAACTAAACGGCTAAGGCCAAAAATCAAAACAATCAAAAGGCCTAAAATAACAACGGGCCAAATAGTAAAAGAACCCAAGGCGGCCAAAGCAACTAAAGTGGCGACAATGGCTAGACCTAGCCAAATATTCCAAATTAATCGTGTTTTGTGGCTCGGAGCAGGAACAAAGTCGTCACTGTGATCAATAGCTAACAAAAATAATGGCAAGGCCGCTGCTAAAAATAAAGCCAGATTAGATAATGAACCAATTGGATTGAAACCGACCGTTTTAGTAAAAGCCAAAGGAATAATGAATAAACCAAATAACTGGCAAACTGAATAAATAGCAATCAAGCTAAAGCTAATTAAGATGGCCAGCCAACACCATTGACGAAGCTTAGTTGACCAATTATTCACTACTAATAAATACAAGAAGAACAGCAACCAGAAAAAAACTAAGCTACGCATCGGTTGACCATAACCACCAAATAAACTATTACGCCAAGCTGGACTCCAAATAGTCGCTAAAGAAACGGCTAACAAGGAGGCAATAGCTAACCAATCAAAACGACGCCAGCGCCAACTCAAAGAACCGGCCGACAAAACCTTGGCGAGCCAAGCGGCTAAACCAATAATAACTAACAGAGCTAATAAATAAAGACGATCTAAATTGGCGCCCTGCCAGCTAAAATTAATAAATAATCCGGGCAACAATAAACAGATGGCCGATATAACTACCTGAATAATAGTCTCCGGCCAAGAAGACCGAGATGGCCGCCGCCAAAAACGCGAGGCTTTGCGAGCTGGTTTCATAAACTTGTCTTATTTAATCTAAAACTTAATAAACTTAGTCATAGTTTAACAAAAACCACGGTCTAAAGCAATAACACCGCCGCCCAATAATCGACCGTGATGATAAAAAACCGCACTCTGTCCAGGAGTAACCGCTCGTTGCCGACTAGCTAACTCCACCAACCAACCGCCCTGGTAACGAGATAATTGACAATCAACCGGCGGATGGTGATAACGAATTACTACTTGGCAAACTAGCGACCGCCGTGGTCGTTGACGATCAAGCCAATAGAGGCGGGGTAAAAATATTTTATCTTGAAAAAGACGCTGATCATTAGGTTGATTAGTAACCAATAAAGTATTAGTGGCTATATCAATACCCGTGACATAATAAGGACCATCACCACCAAGTTCAACACCGCGACGCTGACCAATCGTGTAAAGCGGCAAACCCTGATGCTGGCCAAGGCGACGGCCATGCTGATCTTTAATCGGCCCGCTGGTAAATTGGAGGTGGCGTCGTAAAAAATTGGGTAAACTATCGCTAACAAAACAAACTTCCTGACTTTCAGCCTTATCAGCCACTGGCAAATGAAATTTTTCCGCTAAACGGCGAATGTCTGTTTTGTGAAAATCACCAAGCGGAAATTGCAACATAGCCAAATCACGCTGATCCAATTGATAAAGAAAATAAGACTGATCTTTGGATAAATCTTTAGCTTGCCATAACTGGATATTAGTACCATCAATCAAGCGGCGCACATAGTGACCGCTGGCAACAGCATCAAAACCAATTTTTTGAGCATATTTCACTAAACGACCAAGTTTAACCTGCTTATTGCATAAAACGCAAGGATTAGGAGTGCGGCCGGATTGATAAGCAGCCAAAAAATCATTAACCACACGCCGCTTAAATTCTTGAGCAAAATTAAGAGCATATAAAGGAATACCGATCTTTTGGCAAACCATCTGAGCGTCCGACCATGATTCCAAAGAACAACAGTTATTGGTCGCTGAATCAACGCTGGTGTCTTTCCAAAATTGCATAAAAACACCAATCACTTCATGGCCTTGATTTTTTAATAATTGAGCTGCGACCGCTGAATCAACACCACCGGATACAGCCACTAAGATTTTTTGTTTTTTAACAGAATTAGCCATAGTCGTTATGAACGGCCGCCCGGCAAAAAATTTTGATAGAGTGGCTGATAAATATCATCTTCGGTATTGAGCCATAGCTGATTAGCACAATCACGACCGGTAAATTGCACGCCGGCGATATCACGAATTATGGCAATCGGAGTCTGTTCGGCGCATTCACCCATAGCATAAACGGCGGCGGCGGCCAAAGAATCAACGATATTAGTTTGAGAAATCTTCATTGGCCGACCGAATAAATCAGGCTGACCGCGATAATCACGCAACGGCTGAAAACCGGCAAAAGCTAAGCCAACACCAACTACACCATAACGTAGCGGCATTGATCGACTATCGGTAATAATTAGGCCCAGCTGTTGTAGTTTATAATGACGAATCAACTGTTGACGCCAATCCTTGGCTAATTGCTCAGGATTATCCGGCAATAAAACATAATATTCCTGAGCATTACTTTCATCAATACCGGCCGATGGCGCAATTAAATGATTATGGATAGTGAGCACGGCATAATTGTGCGGAACAAGCTGGCGCGGCAGATAACTGTCAGCCTGATTAATAATTAGCTGATCTTTATCCGGAACTTGATCAATAGGTATAACACGGCCCTGGTGTAAACTAACCACTTTAGAAGTGATGGCTAAAATATCGCCATTATGCAAACCGCCAGCTTGGTCTAAGGCAGTTGTGATAGCCGTCAGGGCATCATCTTGGGGCGGTAGTAATAAACGGGTGGACAGCGCGATTATTTCCATAGTGATTATAATTGTCCGGCCGCAATCGCTTGGCGGATAGCAGCCATTAAATCATAATAAAATTCTAAATTATGAAGACTGGCCAAGCGCCGGCCCAGCGCTTCATCAATCTTATATAAATAATGCAAATAAGCTAAGCTGTAACGACGTAAAATCGGCAAACGTGAATGAGGATTAATGGGTTGATCCAGCTCAGCAAATTGACTATTTTTAATATTTTCCGTGCGATAAAAATCTCTCACTCGACCCTGATAGTCCACTAAAGATCGATCAGCTTGCCAAAAAAACAAACGACCATGGCGGCCCTCACGGGTCGGAATAACACAATCAAACATATCCACTCCACGCCTGACCGCTTCAACGATATTGTCTGGATAACCAACTCCCATCAAATAGCGGGTTTTATCATTGGGCATCGCTGGTGTTAACCAATCTAAAACCTGATACATTTCTGCAGTTGTTTCACCCACCGATAAACCACCAATATTGTAACCGTCAAAATCAAGAGCCGCTAACTCAGTCAAACTACGCAAACGCCAATCTTGGCTAAGGCCGCCCTGGATAACAGCAAATAGCAACGGCTTACTGGCCGGTAATTGCTGATGATATTGTTTAGCGCGCTTGGCCCAAGCCGAGGTCCGCTCGACTGATTGGCGAATATCGTCATCAGTCGCTGGCAAAGCTAAACATTGATCTAGACAGACAGCGATATCAACCCCACAGGCCACTTGTAAATCCAGAGATAGTTCCGGCGTTAAATACTGACGGCTACCATCCCAAGGCGAATTAAAATAAACCCCTGCTTCGGTCAACTTGACTAAATTTTGGCCACCCGGCCGCTGACCAGCCAACGAAAAGACTTGAAAACCCCCGCTATCGGTCAAGATGGGCCCGGCCCAATCCATAAATTGATGCAAGCCGCCACGGCGCTGAATAGCTTCAATCCCTGGCCGCAATAATAAATGGTAAGTATTGGATAAAATAACCGGAGCGGCTAATTGACGCAATTCTTCAGTTGTTAAATATTTGGCTACCCCCTGAGTCGCCACCGTCATAAAAAATGGCGTTGACACTGCTCCGTGAGCCGTTGTTAAAACCCCAAGCCGCGCGGCTGATATGGCTGATTGCTTATCCAGCTGAAACATGGACTATTTGCGTTTGATAGCTTTAACCGCTAAATAAACAACCTCCGGCTGTCGTGGATTGATAATAATAGACCAACCTGACCGAGAGGTCGGCAATTTTTTAGTTGACCAATTAACTCCACCATCAATCGAACGATAAAAGGTGGTATCAGTAACATAATAAATCTCTTGACTATTATTAACATTAATAGCTAAAGCATTGATAATAGTTGACTGTTCTGGCGTTAACAAATTAATGCGCGTCCAAGCGTCACCATAATTAATTGATTTGAATAAACCATAATCAGTGGCCAGATAAATAATCGACGGATCCTCCAAGGAAACAACTAAGTCGCGAAATTGATTGCCGATTTCAAATTCAGCCAAGGTTTGATTTAAATTTTCCCAGCTACCGCCGCCGTCCATCGTTCTAAATAAACCGCTGTTTTCCGTAGCGACGAACATAACTCGGCTGTCGCGCGGGCTCATAATAATCTTGCGAATCGGATTATCAAAACGCTTAACCGTCTGCCAGCTATTGCCATTATCACCGCTACGCAAAACATCGCCGCGTGAAGTACCTAAATAAACAAAACCGGCATTATGATGGTCAGTCAGAAGACTGGTAATGGCAATACGCGGATCATTATCATGATAGGCTTGCGACCAACTACGGCTGCAATCATCAGAACGCAACAACCGATTGGCCGAAGCGGCAAAAATAGTGCATTTGTCATGATAATCAATCGCCACCGAACTAACATTAATCCGTCCCAAACTATTAGCTATCTGCCAATTTTGACCACCATCATAACTAAATATCAAACCATTATCTTGGCTGGCAAAATAAAGAGCATCGTAATCATTCGGGTCAAGCGCCAACATATTAACGTTCAGAGTACTGATACTGTTGGGACGACCAGTATTGGTTGGGATAAGATCGGCTGATTGCCAATTGTCGCCGCGATTACCGCTACGAAAAACGCCGCCAACATCAGGAGAACCAAGCTGATTAGGACCACGACCAATACTGATTGAACAACCGCCGAGCAGGCTGACCAAAACAAATCCCAGAACTAAATAACGAACTGATAATAAAGATTTAAACATAAAGCGATTAGTTGCCGGCCGCCAGATTATGGAAAACCAAGTTTGGTTGAACATTGGCTAATAAATACTGGCGAGCAGCGCCTAGATTAGTAAATATAGTTAATAAATTGAGCCAAGTTATTTGTTCGGCCGTCGCGACTAGTCGCTCGCGCAGGAACCAGTGTTGAATTAACGGCAACTGCCCTTGCTTAATCAATAATAAATCACGCGCCAGACCCAGCCAAAGCTGCCAAAGCTGCCACTCGGCCATACCGGCCGTAGAGTTGGCTTTTGGATAAATTTGCTGCAAACTAAGTAAACGCTCGGACAATGATTGGCTTGCAATTAATTTTAATAGAACTTCGGCCATCTGACAATAAGCCGTAAATAAATCAGGTTGTTCAAAAAAACGAATAGCTAAATTAGGGCGGCCTAGACAAACTTGGGCTAAATTTTTAGCTAACTCTCGATTGACCCCCCATTCATTGACTAAATAATCATAAATTAAATCAGCCGACACTGGATAAAAACGAAAAATCTGACTGCGTGACGCAATAGTGCCCGGCACAGAAGATAAACTATCAGTCATTAAGATAAAAATAACACTGGGATTGGGTTCTTCCAGGCTTTTTAAGAGCGCGTTAGCGGCTGAATCGCTTAAAGCCTCAGCGCGACGAATAATCGCCACCTGATAATTATCGGCAAAAGACGAAAGACTAATCTTTTCTAATAACTGGCGAATCTGTTCAATGCTGATCATTTTTTTGTCCGGCAATAAATCAATTTCATAAAAATCCGGATAAATACCGGCAGCCGTTTGACGACAAGCCGAACACTGTTCACAAGGCCAGTCAACACCAGGTTGATCACGGCGCTGACACACCAAAGTGCGGGCAAAATTTTTAGCAACAGTCGCTTTACCAATATCGTTTGGACCAATCAAAAGATAGCTCTGCGCCAATTGGCGAGAAGCCAAATGAGCCGCCCAACAACGAACAACTCGTTCATTGCCGACATGCGACCAATGCAGCTGATGGCCCTGAATTTCCATACTATTATTAGATTATCACGGCGAGAGCAGATTGGCAACAAAAATTAATTTTTTGATGAATATCGACAACTTAGAAAAACTCTTACTTAAAAGAAAAGACCGCTATTAAATATCTGCCCATAATAAACTATAAACAAATAAACTATTTATCCAGCTCCGGTTTAGCCAGTTCATAGATAGTTTCTATCTGGTTGGCATTAAGAGCGCCCTGCCAAATAGTTAATTCATCAATATCTAGCGGCCAATTATCTTGGGCAGCCAATAATTTAGTTAATGGACTAATAAGCCAAGTCTGCTCGCTGTGCCAACGCCGCCGGCCATCTAAATAGAATGATAAACGATAAGCATAAGAATCATAAACTAAAACCGCTTGATGCCAATCGCCATCATTAATCGGTAAATTAAGCGGATACCAGCTGGCTCCATTGAAATGGATCTTCGGTCCATAAGTGCCAATACCTAAACCAAACAACGGCTGGCCGGACTGGCTAGCTAAAATAATATTAGCCCGACTTTCATTGGGATAAGCACTACTACGCCACCAAAAAGACAAAGAAACATCACGATTCTCAAGCGGCTGTGGCAAGTCGCCTTGTAAATCACCAGGATGCTCCAAACGAACTCCTAAATTAAAAGGACTATAAATCCAACGGGCCACTGGCGCTAATTGGACTTGAGCTAAACTATCATAGGCAATATTGGAAACCCCTTCATCAAAGCTCCAATAATAAGCTGCAACCGGCTCTGATTGGATTGGCCTTACTGGATATGGATTAAGCGGCTGATTAGACTGATAAAGCTGCCGGATTTCAGCTAGGCTTAAGGCTCGTTGCCAGATAGCAATTTCATCACGATCAATCGGATAATTCTCATCAGCTAAGTCCAATTTAACAATCGGCTGTGGCGGATTGTATTCAGCCGCGTCTTGAAACTTCAAACGGCCGTCAACATAAAATTTTAATTGATTTTGATTTTGAGTAGCCGCCAATAAATGCCAATTATCATCAGTGGGGATAATATTTTCCAAGCGATAATTAGCGCCATAGTGCCAAAATTGCAGCACCCCCGAAGCTGAGGGAGTCAGTCCCAAAATAATTTGACCATCAGCCGCTTGCAAATATTCATGACCACGGCCTTCATTAGGATAAGAGGCATTGCGCCACCAATAAGCTAAAGTCACTTGACTGGGATCAAGCGGCACTGTTAAATCAAGATTAACCGCCGGCTGCTCCCAAGTTTGATAGCCGGCACAATCAAACGGACCAACTCGCCAACCAAAAGGCTGATTATTAATATCAGCCGAACCAACATAGTCATAAAGAGTCGTCCCCAAACACTCAGAAAAATGCCACAGATGGGCCAATCCAGTACTAATAGCGCTCGAGTCAATAACTTGCTGGCTACTAGATCGCGGCTGAACTACTGACTGATCAACAAAATCGGCTTGATTATTATCACTATCCCAGCCATTGCCAAGACCGGCCTCGGCCCCGCCCGGAGCTAAGCTAGCGGCGGTTGATTCAGCCCGTGCCTTGCGCTGTAAACTGTGCTCCTGAGCTAAATCACCGCTAGCCGGTTGACCTTCAGGATCATTGGCTTGATTATAACCGAGTTTATCTAATAAATATTCGTGACTATCAATCAAACGCAAATGTCCGCCATCGTCAGACAGCCCCCAGCCGCCACCATGGCGATAATCAGGCATTATTTCCCCGGAATAGTCAGCGCTAGCCAATAGAAAATAACCGTGAGCGGCAATAGAACTACCGGTTGGCAAACCATCGCCAGTCCGATTAATCCAAGTGGCGCCACTGGCTGATTTGCTTTGCAAACGCCAAGCGCTCAAATCAACCGCTTGATCATTAGGGTTATATAATTCAACAAATTCATCGCCGGCACCAGCCGGTCCGCGCGTGGCCAGTTGGCTAATAACAACTTTAGGCGGCGGACCGCTGGGAACGGCCACTAATTTAGTTTGGGCATCGGCCGCCGAGCTGGCCGGCCAATTTTCCCAATTGCCTACCCGATCACGAGCCCGACAACGAAAAGCAATTTTTTGATTAATTTCTGCTGGTTGGTCAAAAACAGCGCTGGTATAATCAACGGCACTAAGCCATGGCTGCCAAGAATGGTTATCTAAACGATATTGGACATCATAAACTAACTGGCCGCTAGCCAAATCACCACTATCCGTTCCTTGCCACTCCACTATAAAACCAAGCTCAGTAATAGTTTCTGGTAAAACCGAAACCGCTGAACTGGGTTTTATATTGTCTAAAATAATAGCGATGGTGCTGCTAGCCCCAGCCTGGCCGGCTTCATTTTCCGGCCAAATTACTAAATTATTCAATCCGGGCACTAATTTGATTGAGGCCTGCCAGGTGTGATTAGCTGAGAGCTTAGCCACTTGGCTGCCAATTAAAACTCGACTGGCTTGACCAGCTTGACCACTAATGGTAATAGGCGTTGAGCTGACCCACCACGGATTGGCCGGCGGATAATCAATAGATAATCCATCCGGAGCTCCGCCAAGCATTCTCCATTTATGGGTTAATTTAGCTGAATAATTGCCGGCCAGATCGACTGCCTGAACAACGATTTGATGCTGGCCGACAGTCAATTGCTCATAACTAAAACTGGTTTGGCAAGATTGAATCGGCTGATTATCTAATTGACAAGAAAGCGCGACTTCTTCACTAGTCTCCACTGAAAATTCAACTTCCCAGCCAGCCACAGTGCTGGACGGCTTAGTCAACCAGCTAATGCTGGGCTTTTTCTTGTCAATCAGCCAAGTGTAAGTCGCCGGAGTCGGATCAATATTACCAGCCAAATCAATGGCCCGAACTGACAATAAATATTCCCCGCTAACCAAATTCTTTAATTGATAATCGGCCGGACAAGTTTTCCAATTCTGGTCATTGAGCTGGCATTCAAATTTACCAGGCTCAGTGGACGATAATAAAAAATTAGCCGTGCCGGTATTAGTGATGGCTGGCAAAGTAGTTTGAATAGTGGTGTCTGGTGGTGTTGAATCGGTGCTGGTTGGTTTAATAGCCGTTGATGAAGTATTTTTAGAATTAGTTAACGAATTAGTGGTTAAAGTCATCTGATTACTCGTAGAACTGGCAGTAGTTTTAACTGTTGAGGTAGTTTTAGCGGTTGAACGAGTAACCGTACTGGTTGTGGTGGTAGTTTTGTTGGTTGAACTAGCTGTTTTGGTCTTAGAATTAGTTGTCGTAGCGGTAGAAGTATTAGCGGTCACTAAGCATTGACGACCATAAATACCTAATTGAGCTTGTTTGGCTGCTTGGCCGGCCGCCGTAATTAATTGACGGCGAGCTTGGTCCGTGGCTGGTGGACAATTATCTTGATTGGGGCCGCAGAAAAAAACCTTAACCAAACCTTCGGCGGCCAATTGTTGATTGAGAAAAAGATCGCCAACATAAACATAGCGCAATAAACGGCCATAAGCATCCTTGTCCCCACCGCTATCGGCCACTAATCTCAAAACTCCGCCAGCTAATAAAGCCTGATTGCGTTGTTTGGCCTCATTAGCCAAGCACTGACTGGCTTGTCCGGAAGTTTGAGCTAATTCCGGCGCATCAATGCCAATATAACGAACCTTCTGACCATCAGCTAATTCAATAGTATCGCCATCAATAACCCGTTTAACCAGCGGACTGGCGGTAGTCGCCATGACCGGTTGACTACTAGCTGAATTATCAATATTATTGACCGGCTTTGTTGAAGAATTAGCCGCTGGCGACGACAATATTGTCACCGACTGATGAATCGGATTGGTTTTAATAGTGGCTAACCAACGCGACCACCAATTGGGCTCAGCCACAATTTCTGCCTGACTATTGGCGATTGATAGAAAAACCCTTAATAATTCAGTACCATAGCCAATGGCTAAAGGTGCTAGCTGCGACCAATAATCAGCTTGAACCTGATCATCCAAAATTAACCGACGGCGCGCTGATTGATAATAAGCCAACTTATAGCCGCGATAGATGATATAGCCATCATTATCGGGCCAAGCGGCCACGGTTGGTTGGCTGGGCCAATCGCCGGATTCCATCGGACTATTAATGGTATCTTGACTAAAATAATGCTGATTAACAGCGCTGGCTAATTGTCGAAAACAATCATGATAACTAAGACAATTAGGATGAACCACGGCTGGCGGTTGAGTTAATTGCTGGCGGTGTTGCCAAACCCAATTTTCCAAAGAATCGCCTAATTCGTGTGGATCATTACGCACATGAGCTGGAACGCTACTATCTTGCAAAAGATGCAAAACATGCCCTAAGTTAATAAATGCCTGCTGATAATCTCCCGACCGATAAGCTAAAATTGCCTGATTCCAACTAAAAATTGAACCATAAATAAAACTAGCTTGCGCGCGACCGTCCAAGCCCCAACTAGGTGCTGTGTGCAATGACATCAATTGACAAGCGCCGGCGCTAAGCGGCCGATTAGTTTGCGGCCACCAAAAATGGTTCATTGTTCGCAATAACGGCTGATCTTCAGCGGCCGCCCCCAGCATTAACCAATGCTTCTGCTGATCACTAATCGGCAACGAATATTTTTGATTATATAGCTGAACTGACCAATCAGTCAGCCGTGGATGAGTAACGCTATGGTCATAGGCTTGCAGCGGTAGCGGAATAATTAACAGCAACAAGGCGAACAGCCGATAGCTCTTAAACTTGACTGACATATTAGTAAATATCACCAATTTGCCAGCGACCGGCTAAATTTTGATACAGCTCTAACCGTCCATCACGACCATGATCAGTGGTGTAGCTCAATATTGCCCGTTGTCGACAAGCCACGGCCTCAGGCAGACAATCTCCCTGAAAAACTAAACTAACTAGTTGCGGCAGTGATTGATCTAACTGCCACCGTTGTTGGTCTTGCCAGACTCGCTGATAATAATCACGACGCAAACCGATAATATAAGCTAAGGCGGTTTCGCGCTGATTGTTCTGCAGAGCTTGCCAAAATTGCTGGTAAGCCGCCTGCGGACTATCACCGCCCAGACTATTTTTGGCATCATTAATAAATGGCTGAAGCCATCTTTGTTGATAAAGATGACGCTGAATAGCTGGCCAAACTAAGGCGGCAAAAATCAATAGAAAAATCACCGCAGCGGCGGCCACTAACCACCAGATATAGGGTCTGGTGAATATTTTTTTCCACATAACTCACTATGGGGAGTCTTATTAAGCCACCCGGCCAGATCAGCAATTGATCAATGCTCCCCCCTTAAACATTGATCTTAAGCCAATCTAGCCGGGCCGCCTAACAAAAACAACCCGCGGACGCAGATTGTTTGCCCCCTCCTTGGATATTATTTAATTTTATTCTACCACCTCAACAACTGTTGAACTGCTGCTAGTGCCAATCAGCGGTGTAGCTTGACCGGGCCAATCTTTGGTCCAATATTCATTTTGACGCATAACTCGGTAAGCATCACCGGGATTACCTAGAAAATACCGCTTGCCGTCGCCAGCAACATACCAAGCTGATTTATCACCCTCCATTTGTAATAAAATCTTGCCCTTAACTGACTCAACATATTTTGGATTAATCGGCAACATACCCTTGCCTAAAGGATTGTAGCCGGTAACAGCTTCAAGCTTGTCATCAAAACCATCATTATCCGAATCAGCTTTGTTGGGATCGGTACCCAGAGACTTTTCAATCGTATCAGATAGACCATCGTTATCAGAATCTTGACCGCCTAGATTAGCATCCGCTAAAGGAATACTGGCTAAATTCTTGTTAGTCACGCCAATGCCTAGTTTAATAATCAATCCATAAATATTGGCATCAGCTAAATTCAAATCCATCCGGCATTGTTCATGGCCTTGTTCTATTTTGGTTTTTTCATCTAATAATGCCTGATAGGCAGCCGTTTTCTGTTTAAGCTGATTGTCGGCCGCCTGCATTTTTTGACTATTAGCTTCGAACTCGGCTTGGATCTTAGCTAGATCCTTTTTCTTTTGAGCCAATTCGGCTTGAGTAGCCGTCAATTCACCCTGAGCGCCTTCCAGACCCTGCTTAACTTGGCTAATCTCTAACAATAATTTGGTGTTGGCATTATAAATCCGCACCATAATAGCGACAGCGGCAATAACTACCATAAACACTATCGCATAAAACAGATAGCGCTGTAGGCGGCGCACTTTGACTTCTCTAATAATCTGCTCGGGGGCAATGACCGGCTGACCGCAATTGGGACAGACGGTGCTATTATCAGCCATTTGGCGATTGCACTTGGTGCAAATCATAAGTGAGGGGTTAAGCTAGCTTACTAAAGCCATTATAATACAGACTGGCAACTTGGGCAAATAATTTTTATTGGCTAAAAATAAATACTTTTTTAAATTAGCCAGTTAGGTCTCTGTTTCTTAATCTTTTAGGCCAAAACTAGATAAAATTAGCTTGCTTTTTTGTGGGCGGCGATTATAATAAAATCATATGACCACAAAAAGTAAATTACGGCAATTGATATTATTACTGGGCGACTGGTTACTGCTTTACGCTAGTTTGGCGGCGGCGCTATTAATCCGCTATCGGCATTGGCCGGAACCCGATCTTTGGCAGCAACATACCGCTATCTTTAATTGGCTGTTTATTGTCTGGCTGCTAATTTTCTATGTAGCCAATCTTTATAATCTTAATATTCTAGCTAAGGGGCCGCGTTTTACCGAACGAGTCATTAAGGCCATCGTGCCAGCCGGCTTATTGTCATTAATTATTTTTTATCTACTGCCGGCGGTAACTATCGCGCCCAAAACCAATCTATTAATTTTTAGCTTAATTTATACCGGCTCGTTTCTGGCTTGGCGACATCTCTGGCGCCATAGTTTACGCAAAACTTTGCCGCGCAATAATGTTCTCCTGATTGGCTATAACCAAATGGCCGATGAATTGTGGCAATTATTAAATAATGCACCGCATCTTGGATATAAGCCAAGGCTATTGTTTACCCGGAATGACGACCAATCGCCAGTTGGCTGGACAGTTATCCGTCAAGCTGACCAACTGGCTGCGGCGATTAAAGATTACCATATCAATACATTAGTTATCGTCGATCATTATCGCGCTGATGAGCAAATTAATCAAATTCTTTTTAGCTTATTACCTCTCAATCTAACTTATTTGACTTTATCTAGTTTTTACGAACAATTGACCGGTAAAGTGCCTTTGGCCGCTATTGGCCAATTATGGTTTTTAGAAAATCTTAATTTAACGGAAAAGCGTTGGTATTTAACCGCTAAACGCGGCTTTGATGTTGTTGTGGCAACCATTGGGCTAATTATCACCGCGCCGCTATGGCCGCTAATTGCCCTGATAATTAAAATTAGCAGCCGCGGACCGATTATCTTTCAACAACAACGGCTAGGCCGCAACAATCAATCTTTTACTATTTATAAATTCCGCACGATGAAAATCACCGGCAATGACTTCCAGCCAACCGGCGATAATGACCAGCGCATTACGGCTGGCGGCCGCTGGCTAAGACAAACCAGGTTGGATGAAATTCCGCAATTAATCAATATTATCAAGGGCGATATGAGTTTTATCGGTCCTCGTCCGGAACGGCCGGAATTAATCGCCAATCTGACTAAAGAATTGCCATTCTATCACGTCCGCGGTTTAATCCGTCCCGGTATAACCGGTTGGGACCAGGTGTCGGGCGAATATCATTCACCATCACTAGAAGATACCTATAAAAAACTGCAGCACGATCTCTTTTATCTAAAAAATTGTTCAATCTATTTGGATTTGACGATTATTTTAAAAACGCTAACGACGGTTTTATCTAGAGAAGGAAAATAGAATTATGGCTAAAAAAATCTTACAAATTAACAAGTTCTACTACCCTTGGATAGGCGGTGTGGAAACCGTAGTGAAAGATATTGCCGACAGCCTCAATGGCCAACCGGATTGGCAAGTGGATGTTTTGGCTTGCCAAGCCAAAGGACGACGAACAATAGAAAATATCAACGGCGCTACTGTCTACCGGGCGGCCAGCTATGGCAAATTGCTAGGTATGCCCGTATCGCTAGATTTTTTTCGTTTGCTGAAAAAGCTATGGAATAATTATGATCAAATAATCATCCATCATCCTTTTCCGTTAGTAAATCTAGCTCTACCGTTTCTGCCGAAAAAACCGCTAGTGATTTGGTATCACTGCGATATTGTTCGGCAAAAAATCAGCAAGTTGCCGTTTCTCCCATTTATCAATTACGGATTGCGTCAAGCTAGACTTATTTTAGCCAGCAGCCAAAGATTGATTGATTTTTCCAAGCCACTAGGCCGCTACAAAAATAAATGCCGCGTGGTTTATTTTGGTCTTAAATTAGCTGATTATCAAGTGGATGAAACCATTAATAAACAAGCGCAAACAATTCGCCAGCAATATGCCGTTAACGATAAATTAATCTTGAGCATTGGTCGACTGGTTTATTATAAGGGCTTTGAGTATCTAATTGCGGCCATGGCAGATAATGATTATGGCCTACTAATCGTCGGCCAAGGCCCGGAAGAGGCCAAGTTGCGCCAATTGATTAACCACTACAATCTAAACGAACGAGTTCAAATAATCCCCGCCGTAGCCGATACCCGCCCCTATTACGCGGCTAGCGATCTATTTGTCCTGCCGTCTTGCGCGGCTAGCGAAGCTTTTGGCATCGTCCAGCTGGAGGCCATGGCTTATGGTAAGCCGGTTGTCAATACTGATCTGCCAACCGGCGTGCCAGAAATCAGCCTGGATGGCCAGACCGGCTTGACAGTGCCGCCGCAAGATTCAGCGGCTTTAGCGACAGCGATTAAAAAAATATTGGATAACCCCGAGCTAGCTGAAGGATACGGCCAAGCGGCCGGTCAACGAGCCCGAGCAATATTTGACAAGCAATTATTTACTGAGAAATTAAACCAATTATTGTCGGACCAATAACCGCTCCACCGTCGCCCAAACTTCATCAACAGCAATAGCTAGCATATTGGGACAGGGCTCTAAATGACAACGAATTCCCTGACAATAGTGGGCTGATTTATAAAACAAATTTACTTGAGGGCCGCGCGCTTGCCAACGATTGATACCGGACCATGGATTCATGAAAGAGATAGTTGGCACGCCTTGAGCGGCCGCCAAATGGCCAGGACCGGATTCATTACCGATAAACAATTTGGCTTGACCAATTAGCTGGTAGCTGGCCGGGATATTGAGCTGACCAATAGCGTTAACTAAACGATCAGTGGCCGACAAAGCGGCGGCCAGTTTATCAAATAATAACTGATCTTCCGCGCCGCCAATAACCACTAGTTTATAGCCGGGATAATTATCAATAATCCGCTGAGTCAGGGCAACAAAATTAGCCAGCGGCCATTGCCGATAGCTACGGCCGGCGCCCAAGTGAAGAATAATAAAATCGGTCAACTGCTGTTGTTGGCTAAAATTATTAACTGTGGCTAAATCATTAGTTGACAGTTGAATAGCCGCCGTTGGCATCGCTCCAGTATAACCTAGTAGCTTGGCTAAAGAAAAATAAACCTCGGTCTGCGGCTGCTGTCGCTGATAGCTGGCGGCTTGAGTCAGCAGAAAACTAAAAACTTTGGGCCGATAACCTAAACGATGCTTAGAACCTGACCAGAACATGGCCAAAACATTCATCGGACTGCCCTGCAAATCAACCACGACTTCGGTTTCCTGGACTTTAATAAAGCTAGCCAGCTGCTTAATCTTGGTCAGACGTAAGAAATCAGTTAAGCGGCTGTGATGAACATCGGGCAAAGATTCAAGAGACAAAAGTCGGTCAATGGCCGGATTATTAGCTAAAACCGCCTTATTCCAAGGAGAACAAGCAATAGTTATTTCAGCAGCTGGAAAGAGCTGGCGCAAAGCCTCAATGGTTGGCAGAGCCAAAAAAGCATCACCAATCCGATCAAATTTCAAAACCAATAGCCGCTTAACCTGATTCGGCTGGACAGCCGGCCGAGACAGCCCGATAAATAGTAGCCAACCAAAGGCGTCAATCAAGGTCGCCACTAAGCGTAAAAAATAACCGCGGTAGTCTTTCATAAAATTATTTCTTTCTGGCTACAAAATTAAGACTGGTGGCCAGATAGCGCAATGGAGTATAATTAGTCAAAAACTGATCAAGCTTCTCTAGAGAAGAACTAAATCGACCATAATTAACAACCACTTTAGGAAAAAATCCCAAATGCCACAAATCTAATAACTGATAATTATATTTAGGCAGAGTGCTCTTGACATACTTCTCCTGATAGAGCCGATCATGATAATAATTGCCTCGTAGATGGGCTAATCTTTGCCCCCAAGAATAAAAGTAGGGCAGGTTGAAACAAAAGAACAGACCATCGGGACGTAAAATGCGATTAATTTCTTTGAGCGAGGCTATTTCATCGGGCACGTGTTCTAAAACTCCAAAACTAAAAACAGCATCAAAAGACTGGTCGTCAAATGGTAACCTTGACTGATGATTAAAAGCAGTAAAATCTATTGATTTGATAGCCAAAAGCGGACGATCAGATTGACATTCAATAACATCACCAGCTTGAACATCAAACCCCAAATCGTCTAACAAAACTGAATTCTGACCATGACCGCAACCCCAGTCTAAAACTTGAATTTTTTCGGTATTAAAATATGCTCGACAAAAATTTCTAGCATAAAAACAAAACTGCGTATAGCTAATTTGAGTCGCCTGATTTCTTAAAAAATCATATTTTTTATCAGTAGACAAAGCAGCTAAAATCTCAGAGAAATTAGGCTCCTGCAATTGAAAAAAACTTTGCCGGCGTAATTTTTGATAATTCATAAAATAGTTATGGACGCCACTTTAAAATCATTAATTTTTTGATTCTTAACCAATTTGATCGCTTAGTCTGAATAGCTGCTCGACGATGCCACATTTTAATGGAGCTCTGACCAGCCTCTATTTTGCCTTTCACCGCCCACCAGCCCAATTTACCGCGGCGCAGAAAAGCATTAACGACCATGCCAATTTGACCCAAAAATAACCAGTGGCCATTCTTCAGTATGTCAATTAATGGCCAATTTCTAATAATCACCCAATAACTGTTGCGATTAGGCCAAAAAACCTTGCGAGCACTAAACTTATTGGCGGTCTGACCACCCTTGTGATAAACAATGGCATCAGCCACAAATAAAGCTGACCAACCAGCCCATTGTAAGCGCAAAGAAGCATCTAAATCCTCGCAATAAGCAAAAAACTCTTCAGCAAAAAAATCACCGGCCTGACGCCATAAATCTTCCACAGCCTGACGACGGCATAAAAAGGCGCCGCCACAGCAACCCAATATTTCCTGATTTTTTTGATAATCGGTTACCGGTTTATTACCGCCACGATTAAAGCCTAGACCGTTGCGACTATAATCTAAGCCAGCCGAATCCATTAACTCTGGTTGAAAATAATTAATCATTTTTGGCTGGAAAAAACCATAGGCTTGATTTTCGGGATTATCTACCACCACTAATAACTGATCCAGCAAATCCGGCTCAACGGTAGTGTCATTATTCAAGAAAAAAATATAACCACAATCAGCCTCCTGCAAAGCTCTAGCTACGCCGATATTATTACCACCGGCAAAACCGGTATTTTTCTCGTTCAAGATATGAATATACTCAGGAAACTCAGCGGCCAGTTGTTTACCTTCATCGTTAGTTGAAGCATTGTCAACCAGAATAACCTGAAAATCTTGATTTTTTAAGCGTCGCAAAGACTCCAGACATTCCACGGTGTCAGAATAACCATTAAAGTTGAGAATGATAAAATAAATTTTAGATGAAGGCATATGGATATTATTGGTTAAAAATCTTTTTATGACTAAGCCCTGGCAATAATAGAATCATGGGCACCAACGAATAAGAAATAACCGTTGCCCAGGCAGCTCCAGATAAGCCGATTATTGGTATTAGAATAACGTTGAGATAAATATTAAGTATCAGCGCGCTTAAATAAGCCATAAAAATTATCTTATTCTTGGCCTCTGAAACCAAACTAACCCAAAGACCAGTGCCCAGAAACATTCCAATGCTAGACCAGGCATAAATTTTAGCAATAGGGGTAGCTGGTAAAAACTGATTACCAAAAAGCAGACCAATCAGTTGTTTGGCAAAAAACAACATAAAAATAGAAAATAACAGAGAAAAAGATAGAAGCAACATTAAAAGCCAAAATTTTCGACGGCGATAAACCAACCAACTATTTTTCTGACCATTAATAAGGGCTGGTAATACAGAATTGGAAATTAAAACCGGCAAAAAGTACCAAACCTCTGATAGCTTAACAGCAACCGCATAATATCCGGAAGCTAATTTGCCAAGCATCTGACCGACCATGACTTGGTCAATCTTAAACAATAAAATACAACTAGCGCTTGATAACATTAATAGCCAAGATTCTTTTAAAATGTTAAACAACATTTTTAGAGAAAGGCGCCAATTTAATAAACCGCCATGAAGCACATAGAAACAATAGCCAAACATGGCCCAAAAAACAATATCCAGCGAATAGGCCAAAATTAAAAATCTAACCGGAGCATCAAAAACAACTAATGATACTTTAATTATAGCCAATAAAACAATTGAACCAATCTGGCTCAATGATATCCACTTACTTAAAATCCTAGCTTGAAACCATAGATTAAATATGTTGGAAAATTGAAAGAGAATAACCGGAATCGACCAGAGAACAAAATAACGATAACCCTGTTTATCCGGCACAAGGAATAGAATCAAACAGCATAGTAACGAGGCGAAAATGCTACCAGCTATCTTTAATAATAAACCGGTTCCCAAAACTTCTGATTCATCACCATCATTCTTAGCCAGCTCCCTGCTTATTATCCCATCTGCCCCTAAACTAGCTATAAAGGTGAATATCCCGGCGAAGCTCAAGGCGTAACTTAAAATACCATATTCTTCTGGTCCCAAGTATCTAGCCACGGTCAAACCAACAGCAAAAGAAAAAAATAAAGAAACAAATTGACCGACAAAAAGCCAGCCGATGCCTTTAGAATATTTATTGGTAATGCCGCGCTTTAATAGCTTTGCGAGATTCTTAAATCTTATCATTTTGATTGCCAATAAGTCGACCATAGATCGCTAGGCTGTTCTTAACTATTACACGCCAGTCATAGGCGGATTCAACTTTGGTTCTAGCCGCCGAAACAAGATTCTTCCACAAATCACTAGATGATAGTAGCCTAGATAGTTTTTTAACGAATTCGTCTTGACTTCGATAGATTAAAACGTCTTGACCGTCAACCAAATCAAGCCCCTCAGCCCCTATCGGCGAAGACAACACAGGATTACCCATAGACATTGCCTCCAATATTTTTAATCTAGTGCCGCCGCCAAAACGCAGGGGAACAATTAGCACACTATTGGCAAGGCTGGAAAACATATTTTCGGGAAGATAATCAATGTAATCAAAACCATGTTTAGTAAAACTATTCTTTAGATCATCACTCGCGTCTTTGCCTACAATTTTCATATTGAAATCCACGCCCCGATTAGAGCAGACTGGTAATAATTCATTTAAGAAAAAATCCATAGCATCAACATTCTGCAAATTTTTAAACCAACCAATAAAATAAAGCTGTCTGCTGGGGCAAATATCCTTAGAAAAAGAAAAACCAGCCGTGTTTACTCCATTGGGTATTATCTCGATATCTCTCCTTCTGGTAAATTGATTTAAATAAAGGCGGTCTTCATTGCTCATGGCAATAATTAGGTCAAAGTCTTTAAGCGCGTTGATTTCCTCAAGCTTAAAAAAAAGAAAACGTCCAAAGTTTAATACTTTTTCTTTAAAACTAGAACTAACTGATAGTTGACGCCACAAACTTCTAAAAATAATCTCATGGACCACTAAAGCCTTCTTAGCAGCAAGGCGTTTGTCGCAATATCTTATCATTTGCGAGAATTCAAACTGCACAACATCAATTCTATGATCAAGTACTATATTGTTTATGGTTCTTTTAATTTCTCTATAGCAAAAAAATTGACAACCAAAAATACGCAAAAATAAATAAAAAAGCTGTTTAAATTTTGAATTATCGGCAACAACTTGATGGAAGACAACTCCAGGCAAGGCTAACCGACAATCTCCTAAATCAATTTTTTGCTGGCCATGGTTAACAAACAGGAAATGCACTGAAAAATATTTACTACCCTCTTTAACAAGATTGAACAACCTGGTCTTGCCGCCAGAATCAACAGGGTAGGGCAAGAATGGACTAACAACAAGCATCTTCATATACTAATTGGCCAAAAAGAAAAACTTAAATTTTGACCACAAATAAGCAACGCTCAACTTATTTTTATTTTCCCTAATTTTTGAGATTATCACTTTGAACGAGCTAAATAAAAAAGCACGATGAATTAAAAATTCAGCTTTCTTTAGCTCTACTTCTGATAAATATTTTGATTTTGCTTTTGGCTGTGCTCCAGTAGCTACAGCCTCTCTAGCAATAACATCAAAAATATCCCCATCAAACAAGCCATATTGCTGACATTGATTATAGTAAACGGTTCCAGGGAAGGGGGTGGCACAACCAGAAAAAAGATAATCAGGCTTTGATCTTTTGACAAAATTAATGGTTTCTTTAACGGTTGACCAGTTTTCTTCCGGCAAACCAATAATCAAAAATATCCAAACCCACAAGCCATGACGATGGCACATTGTAATTGCTTCCATGTTTTGCTGGACTGTGACCTTCTTGGGTATAGAATCAAGAATCTTTTGGCTACCGGACTCAACTCCAAAACCAATCTTAGTTAGGCCGGCTTTTTTCATTAAAATAACAAGATCTTCATCTATTAAATCGGCGCGGGACATGCAACTCCAATTAAAATGCAAACCATTTTCAATAACTAGGTTGCAAAATCTTACAACCCTATCTCTGTTAAGGGTAAAGCAGTCGTCCCAAAAAGTTATATGTTTTACTCCAAATTTGGAAATCAACAAACTTGTTTCTTGAAAAATTCTTTCTAGACTTTGCAATCTAATACAGCGCCCATAACCACGACTAATAGTACTACCACCAATCAAACAATAGCTACAAGTGCCAATACAGCCACGAGAGGTAAATAAGGTCATCCATGGTTTCTCACCAAACCAGGCTTGATACTTATCAACAGGTAGGTCTTGGAAACTTGGTATTGGTAAACTATTTAAATCAGCTAATCTCTCATTTTCTAATCGCTGATTGATAATAAATTTATTATCCTTAATAAAAGCTAATCCGTGAGCTTCTGGGCCATATAGTAAAAAATCGCTAAAAGTTACTTCGGCTTCACATAAAATAAGGTAGTCAATAGACTGTTTACCCCTATTAATCTCATAGAGAACTCTTTCTGGGGCAGCTGGAGACAATATCGGCTCCCAAAGAAAAGTGGTCAAGCCATATTGCTTGGCTATCTGTCCAACCACAATATCATGAAGCAATGTATCGTCGGCAGCTTTAATAATAACATGTTTATAACTAGACCTTGTTTTTATCCATTGTTCCACGGCCGGAAAATCCAAATCAAGACCATTGGCATCTAAAACATCAACAACAACTCCATGCTTTTCTCTTAAATATTGGGCTAAGACAGCTCCTTGATAAAATGGGCTAACTTCACCAGGCAATATATCGGCGCTACGCTCATCTCGACGAACGTTTTGCCCATTAAATCTCGGTGGATTAATGATTAAAACTTTGATTGGTTCATTATCTTTAATCTTTTCCATATTCAGAGTCAATTTTAACTATAAATAAACGCCAATAACAATCTCCAAAATACTCCCCCATTTAATTTTCTGTTGGCTAGCCCTATTAATAACAGCCAAATAACGAAAAGCCTCATCAAGTGATAAATCTTGGATAATCTTTTGTTTCCAAGACTTTAAGATCTGCCTAAGTTTTTTCATAAAATTTGACTCGGAATTACCCATTCTTCATAAGGTTATAGCCTGAAATTATGAAACAAAAATTAAGGTTATTGCCTGAAGTTACTTAGATTCAGCCGCCCTCAGTATCCCCTCTAACTGCTTCTGGTATTCCGGCTTGAGCTGGATGGCTTGCTGGGCGGCGTATTGAGCTTCTTCGGGACGGTTCTGCTTGTGATAGAGATCGGCCAGTTTCAGCCAGATTTCAGCGCCCTGGGGATAAATACGAACTAATTGCTCGGTTAACAGGGTCAAGCGCTCCACATCGTCGGCTTGCTGGTAATGCTTGATGGCCTCGTTCAAATAATTGCCCGGGCCGAGCATGGTTACCCCGCCCTTATCTAGGCATTGATCCAAATAGCCATAAGCTTCGTTCATATCCACCTGAGCTTGCAGCTGCAAACGGCTAAGATGGCAATAAGTATCCCAGTAATCCGGGCTGATAGCTAAGGCCTGTTTGAGAGTGGCGATGGCCTCATCGGGCTGATTAAGATCAGACAGGAGCTGGGCTTTGACATAATAGGGTAAAATATGTTCTGGGCCATTAGCAATAGATTTTTCCACAGCTGCTAAACCATCACGACTATAGCTAACCGATAAATTATTGCGACTAATCTGGCTAGCTAACGACAAAAACTGGGCCCGCTGCATATTTAAGAAACTATCGTTGGGATTATATTTCAAATTGTCAATTGTGGCTTGACTACCATAGCTCAAGATTTCACCGAGCTGGGTAATTGGCAATTTTTCCAAGACATAACTGCCGCTAACAAAGGCATTAACCATGGCTGAGCGAGCATCGCGTACCAGCGGCGACCTTTCGGCCTGAGCTTGCTTGAAAGCCGCTAGAGCATCCATAGCCTGCCCCTGATTGACCTTAATAATCCCGTCAATCGTCTTGGTCAGCATGCGCATGGTGGTAATATTGGCCGCCCAAGCTAGCCAAGCCGCCAACAGACCGCCAACTACCAAGATGGCTACTTCACGGCTAGTCCAATCGCTATCACTAGGACGAACCGTTGGCTCATGAAGTTTGTCCAAATTGTGGATAAATCCTAGAATAATCATCAGGAACAGATAACTAGCTAAACAGTCAAAGAGGGCCAGATTTTGGACAAAATAAGCCATCAAGAAGCCAGCCAAGGCGGCAAATTCCGGCAGGGCAATCTTTTTATGCCGATAAGCCCTAATTAAATAAATCACCGCCCAGCTAAACATAAATAAATAGGCGGCTAGACCTAATAAGCCAGTGGTCGTAGCAATTTCCACAATATTATTGTGAGCCCGATCAAAATAATCCTCGCCCTTGGAGAACTTATAGAATTCGCCCTGAAATTGACGGTCAAAAACAAAGGCAAAGTTACCATAACCAACCCCCAAGATCGGATGTCTGGGTAAATCGCGCCAAGCCCAGGTCCAGGAGTAGAGCCGTGTATTAAGAGTATTGTTTTGTAAAGAGAAATCACGAAAAACCTTGCCCAATTGAGTATTGTCTAGTGCTGGCGACCAACGCAAAGCAAAGACGGCGCCGATGCCGACCACCAATAACCCTAAACTAACCCAACCAATCCGCCTAGCAGTCTTATGCTTATTTAAAAAAGTCATTAGCCCGGCATAGAGCAAAGCTCCAGCCGCTAAGCCAGCATAAGCGCCGGAGATATCGGCCCGGATGAGGCCAACAAAAAGAAGCACTAGAACCAACCAACAGGGCGCGGCGGTTAGCCAATTACGGCTACGGCCGATCAACAGAGCGGCAATAAACATGGACATCAGCATCAGCGTGCCCATATAGGCGGCATTGCCCAAAGTAGAGGCACTATAATTTTGAAAGATACCAACCAAACTAAGCAAAGTGCCGGCGCCAACCATGGTCATTAGTAGCGGCTGCCAATCGCGCCAAGTGCGGAAAACGGTAATAACAATTAGGTATAATAAGAAAAAATGGAAGAGTGGGAACCAGCCGAGCATGCGCTCCAAATCGCCCCAAAAGCTAAGATTGAAATCAACACCAGTCAAACAAGTCAAGAGCACCACAGCCAGATAGCCCAACCAACCAATAGTTAGCCATGACTTCTTAGGCCGATCGGCTGGATACTTCCAAATAAAGGCCAACCAGATAACGGCCATAACCTCCAATAAAATGTTAAAATAAAGCTGCTTGGAAGTGATGTAAGGAAAATAATAACCTTTATTGACCAAAAATAAAGAAACCAAGCTGGCATAAACCCCCAGCTTCAAAACAAAGCGATACCAAGGTCGCGACATAATATTGAGTAATAATTAAGCAAAAAGCAGCGCTAAAACGCTGCTTTAAGTATAGAGAAAAACTAACGGGAAGGCAAGAAAAAGATTAATTGGCCGATTTTTTGAGTAAATCAAATTAAGCCGATAGGCTAATCTTTACAAAAATCATAAAATCACCTATCATGAAATAGTGCTTGTGGGCGAAGGCCCCGTTCGGCTAAGTTCAGCAATGAACTAAAAGCCGCTAAGCAAGCACAACAAAAATACTCTCATCTGAGGGTGTTTTTGTTTTTTAATCATCTTCTAAGTCAGCCGCACCAGTAATCCTGATGCCGCTATTTAACCGCCAATAAGGCATGACACTCCAAAAGTGATATTTACCGTCTTGTTGACCAATTCGCCTAACCACTATCTTAATTCTAATTTTTTTCTCTAAGTTAATAATAGCTATAAAGCCGAACCACTCCACCACGCTTACCGCACGATAGCCACTGCGATCTGCCTTGCCGGTTGGACAAATCGTTTTCCTGTATTCTTGAATTGTGGTGGTTTTAGATAGAACATCAGGAACATTTTTGAAGCAAGTCAATTTATTAACTTGGACTCGTTTTGGTCGTTCACTCCGACTGTTATAATAACGTAAATGATGAAAACCGTCAGCATTAAAAACCACCGCTCTCCCCAGGGCTGGGCAAAAAAGGCTTTTAATGTCTCGGTATTTATTTTCTGACGCCTTTTTAAATTGCTCAAAAACTAACGCTTGATCCCCCTCCATAAAAATTAAATTAGTACATAATACCAATCAAAGTAATAATTCCAGATAATTATCACGATTAACCAATTTGACGACGCTGCCGTCATAGGCCTGCAAAAACTCCTTGGGTATGGAAAAATTACTCTTTTGCCATTTGAACTCGTAGCCCGCAAGTGTTCCACCTGAATCTTCAACATAATCAATCTCTTTGCCGTCGGTTGTCCGCCAAAAATAGATATTAGCTGTAATACCAAGATTATTGTTTCTCTTCACTCGTTCCATAACCATAAAATTTTCCCAGAGAGCGCCAATATCTTGGCGTAAAGAAATAGGATTAAGGTTATTTATTAAAGCATTGCGCAAACCTAAATCATAGAAATAAATTTTTCGTTTTTTCTTTAATTCATTACGAATGTTGCGAGAAAATGGACCGACTCGCAAAACAATATAGGTTTGCTCCAAAATACGAATATAGTTCTCAATCGTTATCTTATTAACTCCGAGCAATTGGGCTAATTCGGTATAAGAAACCTCACTACCAACCTGAAGAGCCAAGGCTTGTAAAAGCTTTTCTAAAAGTTCAGGGTTACGAATATCCTGATAAGCCAGCACGTCTTTGTATGAATAGCTAGTGGCTAATTCACGGACTCTTTCTTCTCGGTCTGCGCCAGCAAAGGTAACTCCAGGATACATGCCAAAAACCAATCTTTCAGCCAATAACCTGTTAGTTTCTAGTCGAGAATATACCTGAGTTAACTCTTCCACTGAAAAAGGATAAAGAAAGAATTCTATTTTCCGACCAGTCAGCGATTCAGCAATCTTGCCTGACAACTCAAAGGACGATGAACCAGTAGCAATGACTTGTATCTTAGGAAAATTGTCAGCAATTAATTTCAAGGTTAGGCCAATATTTTTAACTCGCTGAGCTTCATCAATAACTACAAGTCGGCGAGAACCGATAAAAGATAGCAATTCGGTTGAAGTTTTGTCAGTCAAGGCACTACGCACATCAGGCTCATCACAATTTAAATAAAGCGAATCAGACTCGTGCTGTTCGATAATCTTCTTGACTAAGGTGGTTTTGCCAACTTGCCGAGCACCATAAAGCACTACTATTTTACCTTTAAACAATGCTTTTTCTATGTCTTTCTGAATCTGCCTAATAATTATCATAACTTATTTTAGGTTATTATACTGACCTAAATATATACTATTTGAGTCAGTAAGTCAAACATTTTGACAAAATCAGCAAAATCGTCTAACTAAGCAAGTACACCACAAATACTCTCATCTGAGGGTGTTTTTGTTTAAAAAACCCCACCGGCAGGCTGCCAGCAGGGTTAGGAAGATTAAAGGTTGGGTTTTAGTTGCCGGGGAAGGCGCCCTCTGGCCAGTTTTCTGGCGGATTGACATCATTATCATCAACAGCCATTGTGATAAAGGCCGCGACAATGAGACCCAAACTAAGCCAGCCAATGGCTTCAGCTACGCCCCTGATTAATCTAAGCTTTTTCATTTTACCTCCTTCAAGGTGCAAATTTTGAGGCTATCTTAAGCTAGTCGCTGCAATTTGTCAATTATTGATTATTTTAATAAAAGAAAAAACCGTCAACCAACAAGGGCTAACGGTTCGGAGACCACCATGGGATGGTGGAAAGTTTGGGCCGCCGACGGAGAGCGCCATCGACGGCCCTGTTACGGAGGTTATGGCAGGTAGAGGTCTGAAAGAGTTTATCCGGTGACTAGGGGTTTTGGTTCCGGTTTAGTGGGCCACTGATCGGGCCAACAAAAGGCGACAGTAGCAACGATAGCAAAAACTACTATCACTGCTAAAACCAATATCACAATCGCGTTACGGTTGTGATTTTCTTTTTTTTCCATTATTCCTCCTAATGAAAGAGCGTTACCGAATCAATGCTGGCGTTAGCCATTTTGATTCTTTTTGTTTTTTTTATCTTTGACAATGGGGGCGACAACTTATCTTTTTTCATCAAGTCCCCTATTCCGTGGCCATTTCGATTAAAAATCTTCCAATCAGCCAAATAGATAACAGGCTGATTATTCCAAACAACACAACAGCAATTTTTCCTGCTGTTTTCATCTTTTTCCTCCAAGCGCTCAGGCGCCTTTTTTCTTGTTATTACCCTAATAAAAACAGACTAATCTGTCAAGAGGGGGAGTCCAAACTAGTGCACTCGCCAGCTGTAACGCTGGCGGTTTTGAGTTTGCCGCCTACGGCGGCTTAATCTTTTTGCTTAAAATTTAACTGGAGTTGCTCTAAATCAACTTGATGATGAGATTGGTTAAGGACATATCTTCTTACTGCTTCCTCGTCAATGCCGACGATTGAGACAAAATAACCTCTGGCCCAAAGTACACCCTTGGGAAACTTCTTGGTTTTTTTCTTGAGCCAGCCGGAGGTTTTACTCTTGAGAATCTGGATGACATAGGCGATAGAATACTTGGGCGGAATACTGATGTGCAGATGGATATGTTCGTCACCAATGTGCCAAGCATAAATACGCAGATCTTTCCAATTGGCAATCTGCTTGAACATTCTCATCAATTCGTGTTTAATATACCTATCGGCCAGCACTTTGCCACGATAGCGTGGAGTCCAAACTATGTGGTAGCTACAATGGTAAGTGCAATGGTCAAGTTGGTAGAGCAGCGCTGTTCTCGCTGCCATAAATAAAATCACCTCCTTTCTATGTGGGGTGATTT
>ERZ795030.222-NODE-222-length-93406-cov-12.041949_pt1 | contig 93406 bp, 84 predicted proteins | sample MGYA00375122_ERZ795030 | MGnify/ENA primary metagenome ERZ795030 (study PRJEB30165, sample SAMN05720146) | activated sludge metagenome | isolation source: anaerobic digester from wastewater treatment plant | place: Japan | collected 2015-04-20 ... | reverse complement strand
CTCGGCGTACGTCACGTTCATTGACGCAGTGAAGAACAAAGCCTAGAGGCGCTTCTCGCCCTCCAGGCTCCTGAGCGCGGAAATCTCCTCGGTGGACTCCACTACCCCCAGATACTCCCCCTTGTCGTTGCGCACGGCAAAGTATCGGATGAGGATGAACGCACCCCCCTTCTGAATCCAAAAAGACTCGCTCTCCTTGCGCCCCGCCTTGAAGTCGGCGACCAACGCCTCGACGACGGCCAGGCTCTTGGGCGGATGGCAGTGGGCGACCTGGCGTCCCACGATGGTACGGGTTCTCGGGAAGACCCGGTCAGATCCCTCGCTGAAGTAGCGCACCCGGTCATCGGCGCCGACGAAGGTGATGTCCCCCGGCAGGCTGTTGAGCATCCACGTCAGCTCCTCGATGTTCATATGCCCGCTCGGCAGCACGATCTCACCGTCGGTGTGCGTCCCTCCCTGATCGTCGAGTTTCCCGCTGATCGTGGCATTCCACCGATACCACGACGTGGCGTCGGACGGGCTCGCCCCTTCGATGCCTCCGGAGAATGCGTAGCCGATCTCGGCGCTGTCGCGTGCCACCGTGATCCACGCATCGCTGTCCATCACCCCCTCGAGCATCGGCATGAGGATGTTGTTCTCCTTGTCGATCATCGAACGGACCTGCTCCTCGAGCAGGGCAAGATCGGCCTCCAGGACCGTCCCGTTCGTCTCAAGCTGAGCGATGAGCTGCTTCCAGAGAGAACGGATCTCGTCGTCAACGCCCCACATCACCTTCGGTGGGGCCGTGATGCCGCCCTTCTCCATATAGGGGAAGAGGAGGTTCTCCTTGCGGCTGTAGTGGCGGTCGAGCGTCGAAAGCTCCTTCAATGCCGAGAGCAACTCAATCTTGCCTGCGTTGCCCGTGTCTGCATGATACGCCTCCACCGCCGTTTTGAACGGGCCGTCGAGGAAGGTGAGCAGCCCCTCGTTCTCCTTGATGAAGACGAAGGCGGGATGTCCCGGCGTCTCGTTGACCTTCCCTGTCCCATGGATGGCATCGATGCTGTCGCCGAAGACGGCGGCGTGTACATCGCAGAGCTTCATGACCTGGTCGACGGTGACCGACCCGCTCTCCATCAGGGTGCGCTCGGCGGCGGCCAGCTCCTCGGCCGCGATGCTCCCGAACTCCTCGGCAAAATCCGCCTTCACGCTCGCCGCCGACTCGCCCTCGTGCAGGCGCTCAATGATATCCTTCAACTTGAAAATCTTGGTGTCGTCCATGACTCCTCCTGTATCTACGATTATTCCCTACTATTCTAATATGATATAAAGCGCTCCAATAATGAAGCGCTTTATCGCAGAATCTGAGGAATTTGCTGTATTGGTGTCAGTAGGCGTTGGTGATGTAGTGCTCCAGCTCTCCAATATGGAAATCACGCTCCTCGAGCGCTACCTTGACCACGTCCCCGACGGAGATCATGCCGATGACCTTGTCATCCACCATCACCGGGAGGTGGCGGAAGCGTCCTGCGGTCATCAGTTGCAGGCAATCTTCGGCACTCTGGTGTGGCTTGACGTAGGTGACGTGGGTCGTCATCACGTCCTTGACCTTGATCTCGGCGGTGTTCAGATGCTCCAGCCGACGTGAGAAGTGGCGGACGATATCCCGCTCGGAGATGATGCCCTTGATGACACCCTCCTCGCTGAGGACCAACAACGCACCAATCTTATGCTCGGTCAATTGCAACAGCGCATGGGCCAGTACATCATCCGGTTTGATGCTGTACACAACGTTTCCTTTTTGGTCCAGAATTGATTGCACGTTTGCCATATCATACCTCCCCTTACATTTTTCTTCTTTTGTCCTATTAGCGTACTGCACCAGCGCTCACGAGGCAAGGTGTCCATACAGCGGACAAAGAGTATTGATTTCCTAGCTAATCATAGTTTTGACCGGGATGCAAGGAAATTCGAACAATTAGTTGTCATTAGCAAGTAAATACGGTATATCTATCCAAGATATGGAGGAACACCCCGATGCAAACCATCATTTTCTATACCGTCGCGCTCTCTCTGTTGTTGCTTTCTTTGATCAAGGATCGAGAGAAAACCCGCCTTTCGCTCATAAAGGCGTGGAAATCCTTTGAGAACATCCTCCCCTCGATGCTGGGGATGATCACCTCCATCGCCCTGATCCTCACCCTGCTCAGCCCCACGGTGATCAGCTCGATCATCGGCTCCTCGTCCGGGTGGTGGGGAACCCTGGCCGCCGCCCTCGTCGGCTCGATCACCCTGATCCCCGCCTTCGTCGCCTTCCCCATGGCGGCGATGCTGCTGGAGAGCGGCGCCGGCTACATGCAGCTCTCCGCCTTCGTCTCGACGCTGACGATGGTCGGCGTCATCACGATGCCGCTGGAAACCAAGTTCTTCGGCAAGAAGTTCACCGCCCTGCGCAACGCCCTCGCCTTCGCCCTCTCCTTCCTGGTGGCCTTCGTCATCAGCAAGGTCGTCCACTAGGAGTCATCATGAAACGCATCAAAGCATACCTGCTCTTCCTCATCTCCGCCGCCCTCATCGCCCTGCTCTTCCTCTTCGACCGCCCGACGGGGACCCGTGCCGCCGTCACCACCCTCACCTCCCTCAAGGAGATGCTCCTCATCCTCCCGCCGGTCTTCATCCTCCTCGGGCTCTTGGACGTCTGGGTACCTCGTGAGACGATGGTGCGCTTCATGGGCGAGGGGTCCGGTCTGAAGGGGGGTCTGTTGGCGTTTCTCTTGGGGAGCGCGGCCGCCGGCCCGCTCTACGTGGTCTTCCCCATCGCCGCCGCCTTCATGCGCAAGGGGGCCACGTTCGCCAACATCCTCATCCTCATCGGCGCTTGGTCGACGACCAAGATCCCGATGATCCTCTTCGAGCTCAGCTCGATGGGCTTGCGCTTCGGCCTGACGCGCCTTGCGCTCAACATCCCCGTCATCCTCATCATCACGCTGGTGATGAGCCGGGCCTTCAGCAAAGAGGAGGTCTCCGCCCTCTATGCACGGGTCGAGCAGCTCGACTAGGAGACGGCGCTGGCGAGGACAAGGAGGCGGTCCAGGTCCTCGATGCGCACCACGCGGCTACCGACCAGCGTGATGACCCCCTCCTCCTCCAGATCGTTGAGTTTGCGCGACAGTGTCTCCCGCGCCAAGCCGAGGTAGTTGGCCAAGCCCTCGCGTGACAACGGCAGGGTGATCTCGGTGACGCCGTCGACCTCCCGCCCATAGGGGCGGCGGAACTCCAAGAGGAGGCTCGCGATCCGGATCTCGGCGTTGCGCCCACCCATCGACTGCATCGCGCTCTCCAACACCCGCATCCGGTTGGCCATCGCCTCGATGATCTCGACGGCTACCTTCGGTTGGGTGAGGAGGAGACTCCGGAAGTGCTCGGTGCTGAGGATGCAGACATCACACTCCTCGAGCGCCTCCACCGTATACGGCACCTCCTCCTCGGTGAGGAGAAAGCGTGCCCCGTAGTAGTCGTTGGCCGGAAAGATGTAGAGGATCTGTTCACGCCCGTCACCGGTGATGCGGTACGCCTTGGCGCTCCCGTTCTGGATGACGGTGAAGCCTTCGGCCCGATCCCCTTCCTTGACGAGGATCTCCCCCTTCTTATAGCGCTTGTGCTCCATCTGGGCAGTGAGGGCATGCACCGTCTCCATATTGAGGCTGGCGAAGAGGGGGACGCTGCGGATGCACCGGTCATTGGTGCAATGCGTACAGGTTTCAGGGATTTCCATCCAAACTCCTAGTAAAATACTTCTAATGTGATTTCAATCACAGCAACAATCTTTTGTTCGTGGTAGAACAAGGCTGGAACCAGTATACGAAAGATTACCGCAAGAGGAAACACTATGAAGAACCGCTATGAAATAGACGTGAGATCGTACATCAATGACCACTACACCCCATATGACGGCGACGCCTCCTTTCTCGCCTCCCCCACCGAGCGCACCCTGGCCCTCTGGGAGAAGCTCAAGGCGCTGCTCGCCATCGAGCGCGAGAACGGGGGGATGTACGACATCGATGAGAAGACCATCTCGACCATCACCAGCCACCGGGCCGGCTACATCGACCGAGAGCTCGAGCAGATCGTCGGCCTGCAGACCGACGAGCCGCTGAAGCGCGCCATCATGCCGTTCGGCGGCATCCGCTTGGTGCACACCGAGCTGAAGGCGTACGGACGACAGATGGATGAGCGGGTCGACGAGGTCTTCACGTTCCGCAAGACCCACAACGACGGCGTCTTCGACGTCTACACCGACGAGATGAAGAGAGCGCGACACAGCGGCGTCATCACCGGCCTGCCCGATGCCTACGGGCGCGGGCGGATCATCGGCGACTACCGCCGCGTCCCCCTCTACGGCATCGACCATCTCATCGCACAGAAAGAGGCGGCCAAGAAAAACTTCATCTTCGATGCAATGACAGAGGAGGTCATCCGCGAGCGCGAGGAGCTCAGCGAGCAGATCCGTGCCCTCCAGGCGCTCAAGGCGATGGCCGCCTCCTACGACTTCGATATCTCTCAGCCGGCACGCGACACCAAGGAGGCGATCCAGTGGCTCTACTTCGCCTTCCTCGCCGCCACGAAGGAGCAGAACGGGGCGGCGATGAGCCTGGGGAGGGTCTCGACCTTCCTCGACATCTACAGTGAGCGTGACCTGAAAGCGGGACGCTACACCGAGGATGAGATCCAGGAGCTGGTCGACCACTTCATCATGAAGCTGCGCATCATCCGCTTCCTGCGCACCCCCTCCTACGACGCCCTCTTCAGCGGGGACCCGACCTGGGTCACCGAGTCGATCGGCGGCGTCGGCCTCGATGGGCGGCACCTGGTCACGAAGATGAGCTACCGCTTCCTCCACACGCTGACCACCCTCGGGCCGGCCCCGGAGCCCAACCTGACGGTGCTCTGGGCCTCTCGGTTGCCGAACGCCTTCAAAGCGTACTGCGCCCGCCTCTCCATCGAGACCTCCTCGATCCAGTATGAGAGCGACGACCTGATGCGCTGCCACTGGGGCGACGACTACGGCATCGCCTGCTGTGTCTCAGCGATGCGCCTCGGCGAGCAGATGCAGTTCTTCGGCGCCCGCATCAACCTGGCCAAGGCCCTCCTCTATGCCATCAACGGCGGGCGGGAGGAGAAGGACGGCAGCCAGGTCGGCCCCAAGCTCAAACCCATCGAGGGCGACGTCCTCGACTATGATGAGGTTGTCGACCGGTACGACGCGATGACCAGCTGGCTGGCAAAGCTCTACATCGAAACGCTGAACGTCATCCACTACATGCACGACAAGTACAGCTATGAGGCGCTCGAGATGGCGTTGCATGACGAGAAGATCGTGCGCACCATGGCCGGGGGCATCGCCGGCCTCTCGGTGGTCGCCGACAGCCTCAGCGCCATCAAGTACGCCACCGTGCGCCCGATCCGGGACGAGAGCGGATTGGCCATCGACTTCACCATCGAGGGGAGCTTCCCCACGTACGGCAACAACGATGAGCGCGTCGACTCCATCGCGGCACACCTCGTGGAGGACTTCATCGCCAAGATGCGGCGTCACCAGACCTACCGCAACGCCACCCATACCCTCTCGGTGCTGACCATCACCAGCAATGTCGTCTACGGGCAGAAGACCGGGTCGACCCCCGATGGGCGCAAGGCGGGTGAGCCGTTCGCCCCGGGCGCCAACCCGATGCACGCTCGTGACACCAAGGGGAGTGTAGCGAGCATGAAGAGCGTGGCGAAGCTGCCGTACAGCGCGGCGCAGGATGGGATCAGCTACACCTTCACCGTCGTACCGCAGACGCTCGGCAAGAGCTTACCACTTCAGGTCGGCAACCTCATCACCTTGCTGGATGGGTACTTCGCCGACGGTGGGCACCACATCAACGTCAACGTCCTGGAGAAGGAGACCCTCCTCGACGCCATGGAGCACCCCGAGCGGTATCCACAGCTGACGATCCGAGTCAGTGGATATGCGGTCAACTTCATCAAGCTGACGCGCGAGCAGCAGCTTGACGTGATCCACCGCACCTTCCACCACTCGCTCTAGGAGGATGAGATGGCAGTATACGGAACTATTCATTCAGTGGAGACGATGGGCACCCTCGATGGGCCCGGCCTGCGGTACGTAATCTTCATGCAGGGGTGCTCGATGCGCTGCCGCTACTGCCACAACCCCGACAGCTGGGATTTCAACGGTGGTACGCGCATGAGCGTGGAGGAACTGGTCAGGGACATCCTCTCCTACCGTTCGTTCATCACGAAGGGTGGTGGGGTGACCATCAGCGGCGGTGAGCCGCTTGCACAGGCTCCGTTCGTCCTGGCCTTGGTACGTGCCCTGAAGGAGGAGGGTATCCACACCGCCATCGATACCGCCGGCAACGTGCCGCTCGAGCTCAGTGGCGCGGTGCTGCGTGAAGCCGATTTGATTCTCCTCGACATCAAGAGCCTTGACGAGAGGCAGGCCTTCAGCCTGACGGGCATGGGCAACAGCGATACGCTCGCCACCTTGGCCTACTGCCAGGCCATCGGCAAGGATGTGTGGATCCGCCACGTCCTGGTGCCGGGGTGGACCCTCGACGAGACGCGACTCAGCGAGCTCTCCCACTTCCTCACCGCCTTCTCGGTGGTCAAGACGGTGGAGCTGCTCCCCTACCACAACCTCGGCGCCTACAAGTGGGAACAGCTGAAGATGCGCTATCCACTCAAGGATGTGAAGAGTCCCACCGGAGCCGAACTCATGCGCTCCCGCGCCATCTTCGAGGAGCAGGGGCACACGGTCTTGATGACCACCGTGGGTGAGACGAAACAGACGAAGGTCAGTTGACCGCTGCCGCCTCACGGGCCTTGCGCGCGGTGCGCAGCTGCTCCAAGGCCTGGTCGAGGACCTGTTTCAGCTCATCATAGCGCCGTCCCTGTTCCTCCTTGTCGTTCGTCAAGAGACAGCCGGCGATGCGCTCGGGCACCGAGAGAGCCTCCTCCTCGAGATCCCTGCCCTTCTCTGTCAGGGTCACCTCGACGGTGCGCTCATCGCTTCTCAGGCGGCGGCGGGTGATGAAGCCGGACGCCTCCAGGCGCTTGAGCAGAGGACTCATCGTGCCGGTGTCGAGGCTGAGGGCGCTGCAGAGCTGCCCCACCGTCCCCTTCTCATGTTCCCAGAGGTAGAGCATGGTGAGGTACTGCGGATAGGTCAGGCCGAGCGCATCGAGCAGCGGACGATAGGCCGCCATCAATTCACGTTCCAGTGCGTAGATGCGAAAACAGAGCTGGAATGAGAGGGTCAGTTGTTCATGGGCCAATGTATGCCTCCTCACAACGAGCGGGGAAGAGAGAAGCCCCGCTACTAGGTTGCGTACAATATAACAGAAGCCAACTTACCTGTCAATTCTCACTTGACCGTGCCCAGAGGTTGATATGCCCCTCCACCGCATGGCGGTCGATGGCGGCAAGCTCCTCGTCGGTGAAGGCGAGATGTGCAAGCGCGCCCACATTCTCGAGGATTTGCTCGGCACAGCTCGCCCCGATGAGGACACTGGTCACCTCCTCCCTCCGCAGGCACCAGGCGAGGGCCATTTGGGCGAGGCTCTGTCCCCGTGAGGCGGCGATCTCGTTGAGGGCGCGGATGTGGGCGAGGTTCTCCTCGCTGAGGAAGGCCTTGGAGAGCGAGCTCCCGCTCCTTGAGGCACGGCTGTCGGCCGGAATTTCTCCAAGATAGCGGTCGGTGAGCATCCCCTGGGCCAGCGGACTGAAGACGATCGTCCCCATCCCCAGCGCTGCCACCGTCTCCAAAAGCTCATCCTCCACCCAGCGGTTGAGCATCGAGTAGGAGGGCTGATGGATGAGCAGCGGCACCCCCATCTCCTTGAGGATCGCATGGGCTTGGCGCGTCTTGGCCGCCGAATACGAGGAGATGCCGACGTAGAGGCACTTGCCCGAGCGATAGGCCGTCTCGAGCGCCCCCATCGTCTCCTCCAGTGGGGTATCGCTGTCAAAACGGTGGGAGTAGAAGATATCCACATACTCCAGACCCATGCGCTTGAGACTCTGATCGAGGCTGGCGAGCATGTACTTACGACTCCCCCACTCCCCGTAGGGGCCATCCCACATCAGGTATCCTGCCTTGGTGGAGATGATGAGCTCATCACGGTGGGATGAGAAATCTTCGGCGAGGAGACGGCCGAAGTTCAGCTCGGCCGACCCCGGAGGCGGACCGTAGTTGTTGGCGAGGTCGAAGTGGGTGATGCCCAAATCGAAGGCGGTGTGCAGCATCCGCCGTGAATTGGAGAGCGAGGCGGTATCGCCGAAATTCTGCCACAGCCCCAATGAGACGGCCGGCAGCTTCAACCCGCTCTTTCCACACCGGTTGTAGGTCATCTGGTCATAACGATGAGTGTTTGCTGTATACATATATCCCTCCTCGGTGGTGAGAGTATACGATACATCCTCGCTTTCCGCTATCACGAAGGGGCGGAGGCGGAGGATTTCAGATCATTCGTCCCCGTTTTTCCTTCGGAGGACCTCCCCTACCTTTCTTGACGCCCCCCTATGGCGATGGTAGCATCAAATCATGGCAGGAAGAGGAAATCCACTCCATTCATCCGCCGACCGTCGCTTATGGCTCAAGTCGGTCATCATTCCCTCGCTGGTCATCTTGCTCCTCTTTCTAGGGTCGGGATGGTGGGCGATACGCTCCCTCCAAAGCTTCTACTACGGGCAATGCCTCGAGGAGGCGGCCCTCACCGCCGACGGATACTCCAAGGCCATCAGCCTCGCCCTCGATGCCCACCGGCTCTTCGAGGAGGCGTTGACCGGAACCCTCGAGACGGCGGTCGCCATCATCGACAGCTACCCCACACCCCTCGACAACGAGACACTCTCCTCCCTCAAAGACAGGCTCCACGTCGATGTCGTCTACCACTACGACCCGAGTCTGACCGTCACATCCTCAAGCGATGGGACGTACATCGGATGGCGCGTCCCCGCCCCGCATCCGATCCGCACCTTCGCCGAGAGCGGCGCCTCCTATGCCGTCGAGGAGTTGCGCGAGGATACGGAGAGCGGCACGCCCTATCGCTACGCCCTCCATCGTCGCGACGATGGCTCGATCATCCAGGTCGGCATCAAGGCCGACGGGACCTATGAGGCCTATGAGGACTTCGCCCTCCAACACATCATCGATGAGCTGAGCCTTCGCAACCCCCATATCAGCCTCGCGCTCGTCGACCAGGCCAATCAAATCAGCGCCGCGACCGAAGGCACCCCGATCGCCTCGATCTTCGAACACCTCGAGGTCGCTGTACCCACCGACATGAAGGGCTACCGTCGGCTCAAGGTCGCGCAGACATCATACCTTGCCTTCCGTCTCCCCATCACCGTCAATGATCAGGACAGCGGCTCGCTGGTGGTCCTCTTCGATCCCTCCAAGCTCGATTATCTGATCAAGGCGATCGCCGTGACCATCACGCTGGTGCTGCTGCTCTTCTTTATCTTCTTCCTCCATTCATTCTGGACGGTCCACCGCCTCAACCGCAGAATCCTCCATGCAGCCAACCAGGATGAGTTGACCGGCCTGGGCAACCTCCGCCTCTTCAATGAGACCATCAGGGGGATGAAGGGCACCGACTGTGCCCTGATGGTCATCAATCCGTTGAACTTCAAGCAGCTGAACATGCTCTACGGCTACGCCCACGGTGATGAAGTGCTCATCAAGCTGGCCACCTACCTCGCCGCCCTCGCATGCAGCCATGAGGGGTGGGAGGCCTTCCGCCTCTCCGACGACCGCTTCTTGTTCTTGCTCACCGGCGCCCTCACCCAAGGGGAGCTGGGCGAAGTGGCCCGCTCCATCATCGCCGACAGCCCCGCACTCGGCTTGGTCTCCCGTCCGGCGCTGGCCATTGGAATCGCGGAAAAACGGTTCGATGAGCCCAGAGAGACCCCGCTGCTTACCCGTGCCCTCATCGCCCTCAACAGCACCGGTGGGGCAAACCCGGTCCAATTCTACACCATCGACCTCGAGTCCCGCCTGATTGGTGACAACGCCATCGAAGAGTTGCTCAAACGGGCCATCGACGGGGAGGCAGGGATTGTCACCCTGGCGTTCCAGCCGATCGTCGAATGCGCATCAGGGAGGATCGTCGCCTATGAGGCGCTGGCCCGCCTCACGGACGACGAAAAGAGAACCGTCTCGCCCGAGCTCTTCATCCCCATCGCGGAACGCCACCAGTTGATCACCGGACTCGGCACGCTTCTCTTTCCGATGGCCCTCACCCTCCTCGAGCGCTTCAAGGAACAGGGGATCACCGATGTCCGCCTCGCCATCAACGTCTCGGCTCTCCAGCTCATGGACGACACCTTCGTGAACTTCGTCCGTTCGTATCTCTCAACGCGGTCAATCGACGGGCGGGCCATCGTTCTTGAACTCACCGAATCCGCCTTCGCCTACGAGGAGGATGGCTTGACACAACGGTTCATGCTCCTGCGTAGTCTGGGCATCGGCCTCTCCATCGACGACTTCGGCAGCGGGTACTCCTCCCTGAGCAGACTGCGCGCCCTGCCGTTCGACATCCTCAAGCTCGGGCGACCCTTCATCCAAGAGATTGAACAGGCAGCGCATGCGCACTTTGTCAGGGACATCATCTCGATGGCCCACCACATCAACAAGCGCGTCGTGGCCGAGGGAGTCGAGACCGAAGCCCAACGAACACTTCTCTCTGCTCTGGGCTGCGACTTGCTCCAGGGCTACCTCCTCGGCAGACCCCTGGGCCTCGAGGAAGTGCTGGAACAGCACGAAAGCGGAGGGGGCCATGCATAGACGACACCGCCTCCCCACGCTCTTGCTGCTCTCCCTCCTCGTACTCTCCACCGCCCTCTTTGGTCAGCAGCTGCCCGATGTCACGTCAGCCATCGAGCACGCCATCAACCCGATCGTCCTCATCGATGGAGACAGCGGCGAGCTGCTCCTCGCCAATCCCAGCGCCCGGCGTTTCTTCGCCGATGACGGCCCCGTCTCGCTCGATACGCTCTTCAGCCTCACCTCCGGTCCGGTCACGGATCTCCACGGCACGGTGGTCACCCTCGGTGACCCGCCCACGCATCAGATGGTCTCCGTCATCCATGTTGGAGGAGCACCCCACTCCTATTTTGTGATCATGTTGCAGAACTGGGACGCCCAACATCGGTTGGCAGTGAGGAACCGCCTGCTGTTGGCCCTCTTGTTCATCCTGCTCACCGCCTGCCTCATCGTGTTCTTCATTCTGCTGCGCACCCAAGCAACGTTGCTCAAACGATTTCATGAGCACCAACGACGACAAGAATCGACCGTTGTCCTCTTCCAGCAATTTCTCGACAACGACCCGCGTCTGAGCTACGTCCGTGACAGCAAGGGAGCGGTCATCTTCGCCAACAAAACGTTCGAAAAGCACTTCGGCACCCCTCCCTACGATGAATCGGTGGTGACCTCCCTCCTCGATCCAGTGGTGATTGGAGAGAGCATGGACGAGATTCAACGCATCGTGAAGACGGGGGAAACCATCAATGCCGTCCGGCATTACAAGGGCAGGACCGTACGCGTCTTCAAGTTCCCCGTGAGGGTGCCGGACGGGGGGCCCGGTGTCGGGGCTTTGATCGGCGACATCACCGATGAGATGCAGGTCGAAGAGATCCTACGGGAGAACCTCAGGCGTTCCGCCCTCCTCGTCGAGATGCTCAGCAGCGTCCATACCGATGACCAAGCGTACGCCGACCGGGGTCTGGAGCTTGCCTGCACCCTCACCGACAGCAGTGCGGCCCTGCTCCTCCTCTACAATGAGAGGGAAGGCGTGCTCTCCATCGCCAGCAGCTGCAGGCTGCATACCCCACCGACTGAACTGAGCCGGGCGACCACCGCATACCTGCTCGACCGCACCGCCGGTGGACGCGCCTTGATCGAAAATGGGGACACGGAGGCCAATCCACTCGCCTCGGTGATGGGCTCGAAGCTGGAGTCGCTGCTCACGGTCCCCTTCTACGCCGATGAGGTGCTCGGCGGCATCGTCCTGCTCAGCGACAGCAAGGGCGGGTACGATGAACAGGACGGCTATCAGGTGCAGCTGCTCTTCAGCTCCCTGTACACGGCGGCCCTGAAGAGCCAACGTGACCGGGAGTTGCAGGAGAGCCGGGCGAGCCTCCGCCTGATCCTCGATTCCACCGCTGAAGGGATCTTCGGCATCGATGAGAGGGGACACTGCACCTTCGCCAATTTGAGCAGTCTCTCGTTGCTGGGGTACACGGATCAAGATGAACTCTTGGGAAAGAGCATCCATGAGACCATCCACCCAAAACGGAGGGACGGTTCGCCTCTGAAAATCCAAGAGTGTCCCATCTGCAACACCATCGATAACGGGGTCGGCATCATCATCGAGAACGAAGTCTTCTGGCGCAAGGATGGCTCATGCTTTGATGTGCTTGCCTCCGCCTACCCCCAGAAGTGGAACGACCGGACCATCGGGGCGGTCATCACCTTCAGCGACAACACCGAACGCAAGCAAGCCCAGGACCGCATCGAGTATCTGAGCTTCCACGACCAGCTCACCGGCCTCTACAACCGCACCTACTTCGACCAAGCCCTCACCGATGCGCAGAACAAGGCCGTGTTGCCCTTCTCCATCATCGTCAGCGATGTCAACGGCCTGAAGCTCACCAACGACATCTTTGGCCACAGCGCCGGTGACGAGCTGCTCATCGAAATCGCCCATACCCTGACGCGCCACTGCCCCCCTAAAGCGATCATCAGCAGGATCGGGGGTGATGAGTTCGTCATCCTGCTGCCGCGCCACGACGAGAAGCAGACGGAGCTCATCGCCACATCAATCCTGGAGAGCCTCGATCGGCCGACCATCTTCACCGGCAGGCAGGCCCTCGCGCTCGGGTCAGCGACCCGACACTCGATCGAGGAGCCGATCCATGAAGTCTTCGACCATGCGGAGGATCTGATGTACCAACAGAAGATGCTGCGCCTGCGCGAGACACAGCACCACCAACTCGAGGTGCTCATCCACACCCTCTTTGAAAAGGCGCCACAAGAAGAGCGCCACGCAGAGCGCGTGAAGAACCATGCCATCGCCATCGGCGCGGCCTTGGGCCTCGATGATGAAAACCTCAGTATCCTGGGGAGGGCCGGCTACTACCACGATATCGGCAAGCTCGTCCTCGATGCCGATTTGATCGCATCAAAGGGAAACGACCCCTCCCAGCGGCGAGCCTACCAGAGCCACGTCAGCGCCGGCTATCGGATCCTCAATACCTTCGAGGAGACGATGGATTTGGCTCCGTACGTTCTCCACCACCACGAGTGGTACAACGGCGGCGGATATCTGAAGGGACTGGGGGGCAAGGAGATTCCCTACCTCTCCCGTATAATCCGCCTCGCCGAAATCTGGGAACGGGAGGATCTTGATGAAAAGAGCATTGAGGAGATCGTCACGACCCTGAACGGGGTCTCAGGGGTCGAGGCCGACCCCCAGATGATACACCGGATCATCGCCTCCCTCTGATCAGGCGAGAGTGACGAAGCCCGAGGAGCGTCCGGTCGTCTCATACCACAGGGAGAATTCGATGGGGAAACTCTCACCCGCATCGTAGATGGTGAGCATCACAGGGCTCCCTTCGCTCACTTGGAAGAGGCCGACCACCGTCACCCAGTGCCAGGGATCGAGGTTCCGGATTCCCGCCGAGTCCAGGTTGAGGAACGCGACCGGTTGGCCCGCCTGGAGGCTTTTGGTGATGAAGGCGACCACCTCGTCCAGAAAGGGGCGCGCTTCGCGCTCCTTGGGGATGGCCAGGCTGACCACCGTACGATCGATGGTGTGGGCAGCGAGGTAGCGCTCCAGCCCCCGGGTGAAGTGGCTGACCAGATGCACCCCCATGAGGCCGGGGGTGATATAGGTCCACACCTCCTCCATCAAGGCGACCATCCCATCCTTGTCCGTGACGGTCATCAGGCCCAGCTCAGGGTACGTGCGGCTGTTGTAGAGCAAGAGCTGGCTGGCCGTCGTCGGCCCACACCCCGCCCTGCGCTGCCAGGAGAGCGGGTACCACTCCTGGTCCGCCCCATGATGGAGATTTCCCTCGCCATCGATGAGGTGGAGACGCTCCACACCCTCCAACACAATCGATCGATACATGCGTCCCCCTACCTGACCAGCTGACCAGGCCAGGAGTTGATCCCGCCGAAGTCGTGGACCGTCGTATACCCAAGCCTCAAGAGCCGTCGGGCGGCCTGCGCTGAACGAGATCCGCTGCGGCAGTAGACCAGGATGGTGGCATCACGGTCATCGAGGGAGGCGGGGGGAACAGAGGAGATGCTCTCGACGGGGATGTTGATGGCGCGTGGGATATGACCGGCGGAGAACTCGGCGGCGGTACGCACATCGACGATCACCACGTCCTCCCCCTCCATCAGCGCCTCGGCCTCAGAGGCCGTGATACGGCTGTATCGGGCGCCCCCCGATCCTTGGCTGTGGCGACTGCGGAATTTCGAGATACCGACGAGAAGGAGCACGACAACCAGAACAGCGACAAATATCTTATTCATTCACGAGGTCTCCTTGCTCAAAGATGGCGATTTGCCCCCCATACGTCAAGGGATGGGTACAATTAAGCCGGGAGTTTCCTCCCGGCCCATTGGCCCGGCCCACTCACTCTTCACTGGTGTCCAAGAGCGCATCGAGATAGCCGATCATCACCTCGGCATTGAGCTTCTCCAGCTCATAGGCACGCTCGACCGCCAACGCTTGGCTCTTGTACGCATCCTTGAGGTTCTTCACCGGATACGATGCCAACACCCAGACCGTACCATCGGAAGCGGTGTACCGCTCGACGATCGACACACCCCTGAGGGCGATGTTCACCGTCTGTACGCTGAGGTTCTGCAGTACTTCCAGCATCTGTTGGGTGCGCAAGGATTCCCCGGCTTCCTCGATGAAGGTCACCAGCGCGTTCTCGACGTTCGTCGAAGCCCACCGTCCGATGGCGTCCTTTGCGGCGCTCTCGGCGCGCAAGGCGCTGGTTTGAGATGAGGACTGCTTGGCGCTCGCCACCTCATAGTGGGTGCTCTTGGTCGACTTCGGGGTATGGGTCGTCCAGTACGGGGACCCATCGGGATTCACTTTCGGCGTGGCACAGCCGGTGAAAACCAGGATGGCCACGATTGCAATCGCCAGTATTCGTTTCGTCATCGCTCCTACTCCTTATTCATAACAGGAAGCCAAGCTCCAGTAGCTCTTGCTCTCAGCGTCGTAATAGCGGTCCACGATGGTGAACCCCCTGAGCAATCCACGCTGAGCCTGATAGAGCACCCGCTCCATCAGGTCGTTGTATGTACTCACCTTCTCGATCGAGAAGACGTGCTCACTCTTCAAATCCAGCAGGTTCTGTGCCGCAGTGAAGTCGGCGGCTTCAAGGCTGCGGTTGAGCAAGGAGTACCGCCCGGTCGATCCGACTGCGAACCGATGCCCCTCCACCTGCGGCAATACGCTCATCCACGTCGGCTTCCCATCGCGGTCGTACTGGCTGGTATAGATCCTCCTCGACGCCTCCTCATCGGGATATTCGGCCACCACGACCGCCCCCGCCTCTCGATCAAAGGCCACGGTGATGATCTTCAAGCGCTTGATCGTCTCTCCAAGGTGGGTATCATCCCAATAACCATGATCATCTGAAGCGAAGGATTTCAATCCCCCGTCAGCGTGTGATGCGGTCACCAAGCGGCTGTCGAGGGCCAGGGCCGCCTTGAGGTGAATCGACTTCGCTACCGCCACAATGGCCTCTTCCACCATCCGCTCCTCGGTCGAATACGGGCCTGAGATGCCCACATAGACGTTGGAAGGATAGCCGCTGATGTCGAGATTCGCCAAAGCCCCCGCCCGCTGTTCGACCGAGGTCGTGGTACAGCCGGCGAGGAGAGACACCAGCAACAAGAGGGGGACGAATCGAGCCAAGGCGTCTAGATTCCTTTCAGCAGGTTGGCGAATGCATCCTTCATCTTGGCATTTGCGGCAGCGGCGGCCTCACTCTCCGTGAAGGCTTCCACGACAGCCTCGGCGGCTGGCTCAAAGTTCAGCTCGACGTTCGCGATCGGGATGGAGCACAGCACCCAGACCCCACCATCGGCATCGACCCACAGCTCCTCCGTCGTCACCCCGCTGAGTGTCGCCTCGGCGATCTGTTGGCTCACCACTTCCATGGCATCGAGGGCCTGGCGGTTATCGCCGCTTCCGGCATCGTTGAGATAGGTGACCACCACTTCCTTGACACTCGTGCTGACCCACTCCGCGATCTTGTTCTTCGCTTCCACGGTCGCCCGCTTGATGGAGGTTTGCTTGTCACTCATCTTTCCATAGCCGCTCTCATAGTGCATATCCTGGGCGGTGATCGTCTTATAGACCCACTCTGGCCGGGGGATCCCCTCTGCCCCGATGACCAACGGCTGCACGACTTCGGCAGCTGCCTTTTCCACCTTTGTGGCACATCCGGCAAGAACCAGGACGATCAGCACTCCCAATACGAATCCATACCATCTCTTCATATCAATCCTCCATCATCATTGAACTGCAAGGCTTTGCAGCAACAGTACGACAAACTCCTGTACCCCATCATTCGATGCAGAGCGCAGAGCGCGCTGGGCGGCCTCCTCCTTTCCCAAGGCGGCCTCCCTCGAGCCGCTTTGGTGGGAGAGATAGACCGTCTCATCCCCCTTGAGCTGGAAGGCGAGGGTATAGCGCACGTAGTGATAGGGGCTCCCCTCCATCACCACCTCCTCATCACGATAGTACACATCCGCTTCATAGGCGGCCCTCCCGTCGGTGGTGGAGAAGCCAAGGCTCTGGAAAGCCGCCTCATAGGCACTCTGCAACGTTGCCTTGGCTCCCTCCGGTGCATCGACGTTCACAGACACCACAATGGTACTGGCAAGGCGCCCGAGCTCCTGGCGCAGCGGCAGGAGCACCTGGCTCTGCCTCGTGCCGCTCAAGACCTGGATCTGGTCCAAAAAGCCCTGCTCTTGTGTTGCGAGGCTCAGCTCCTCGAGAAGGAGGATGTACTGGCGCAAGGGGTCGCCCGTCAAGAGGCGCTTGGTGCGCATCGCACTGCGCTCAATGGCAAGCTCACCCGCCCGCTCTCGGTAGACGTCGGCGCTCTTCTTTCGATGCACCACCACCCGGGCGTGGACACGGCCCAATGAGTCGGTGAAGACATTGGCCACCTCGCTGCCGATGAGCTCTTCGGTCGTACTGCTCACCCGCCCCATCTCGAGCATCTCAAAAGCCTGGGTGAAGGTGCTCTGTCCCGCCTCATCAGTACTGCTGGTGGAGAGGGTGGTGAGCTCGGTGACCGAGCGCACCTCAGATTTGAAGATCTGGCTGAGGGCGGCTCGGGCGTTGTCGACGGCCTGCTCCCTCGTCGAACCCGACCCCACCGCCGCCAGGTAGGTGTCTTGGTCGTAACTCTTGTCGTAGGAGCTGTCCATCCACGCGGGATATGATGAAGATCCCATCGAGGTGGCACAGCCGGAGAGGAGGGACAGAGAGAGCAGGATGGGCAGCAACAACGATCTCACACCGACCTCCTAGAACTTGTACTTCGGTTGCTTGATGAGTTTCTTGATCGTCTCTTCACCCACCCATACCTTGCGGTTGGTCTCGATGTCGATCAACTCAGCGCTGACGTAGTAGGTGCGGACCATCTGGTTGCCGCTCTGGTCGAGGTTGGTGCGAACCGCCCCCTGGAGGAGGTAATCAGCCCCGATCTCCTTGCCCAGCGCCTTGGCGGTCTCTTCACTGGCGAAGTACTGCTGTTCAGCCCGCTCCTCGCGCACCGAGGCGCGGAAGCTCTGGTCAGCGACCATATCGACCTGGCCTGAGTTGATCAGCTCCATCTCATACCGTTTGGTGATGATGGAGGTGTCGATGTGTTCGCTGCTTCGGTTGAGGAAGCTTCCGACGATGACCACCGGGCGCTTGCCGGGGTGCGCCATGCGATAGGATCCGATCCACCCCGCCGAGAGCGAGGAGTCGACCAGCGCCTTGGAGACGATGCGGATATCGGTATCATTCCACGTACCGCTGATGTCGATGTCGGCGTCGGCGGCCAACCGATTGACGCTTACACTGCTCTGACAGGAGAAGAGCACGGGAAGAAGCAATACCAACAGAAGGAGTCGTTTCATAATTCTCTCCAACGAAATTCTCTATTTTCATCCCCATTCTAGCAGAGAACAACGCTTCTGTGTAAAAAACCAACCTGATGCAGAGAAGAGGCAAAGCCCGGTCGGTCCCGCCTCAACCCCGTTGATGAATACGGTACCCTCGGTGAGGGAAAAGAAGGAAGAAACTGAATCGGGGGAGGACTCCCTCAATGCGACAAAAATCGTTATTCGTTGCACCTCCGCCCTATCGATGCTACATTGATACCGAAAAGGATGGAAGGGATGGGAGTATCACCGCGTCGGCACCGCATCATCACCGCTCTCTGTTGTGTGCTGACAGTCAGCATGCTCCTTGTCGGGTGCGCCTCCTTCATCGACCTCCGGGTCAGCGACCAGCACTACAACGCATCAAACTTCACCGCCGCCTACCAGAGCCTTGAGAGGGAGAGCACCGCCGTGCTCAACGCCCAGGGTCCCATCATCCTCAACTACGATCTCGGCCTCTTGGCTCGGCTTTCCGGTGACCATGCCCGATCGAACGTCCTGCTCTCCGAGAGCGAGCGCCTCATCAAGGAGGCGTACACCCGGAGCATCAGCGAAGGCATCGCCTCCTTCATCGTCAATGACAACACCAAGGCCTATGCCGGGACGGAGTATGAGGATCTCTACCTCAACGTCTTCAAAGCACTCAACTACCTCGCCCTCGGTGAGGAGGAGGGTGCCCTGGTGGAGCTGCGGCGGAGCCTGGAGAAACAAACCCAGCTGAAGGCGCATCATGAAATGGACCTCAAGAGCCTCGCCTCCTACGCCAAGCAGAACAACCTCCCCTTCGACGGCTCCCAGACCTACGCCACCTCCTTCTCCACCAGCGCACTGGCGAACCACCTGGCCGCCATCGTGGCGGAAAGCCTCGGTGATGAGAGCATGGCGCTCTACTCACAGAACCAAGTCGCCCATGCGTTCTCCACACAGCCGGCGCTCTACCCGTTTGGTCAGCCGAAGGCGACGAGCCTCTCCGCTCCCGAGGGAGGACTGGGACGGTTGCATCTGCTCATCTTCACCGGGCGCTCGCCGGTCAAGGAGGAGCGGTGGGAGTACATCTATCTCAACCGGTACGACCGGGTGCGCATCGCATACCCCGTCCTCACCGTTCAACCATCGACGGTGGAGGCGATCACTGTCCGCATCAATGAGACGGGACAACAGACGAACCTCGAGCGCATCGAGTCGCTCTCCACCATCGCCATCGATACCTTCGCCGCCCAAGGCCAGATCGCCATGCAGAAATCCATCATGCGCAGCATGGCCCGCGCCGCCGGCAAAGCCGTCGGCGACTCGCTCTCCAAAAATGAGAATGAAAACCTCTCGCTGTTGGGGGATTTGATGTCGATGTTCTTCCAGATCAGCGGCGAGGTCGCCGAGCGCGCCGATGTACGCTCGACCCACTACCTCCCGTCTCAGGCCTGGGTCGGCGCGATCGATCTTCGTCCGGGCACGTATACCGCAGAAATTTCCTTCCTCAACAAGTGGGGAAAAAGTCTGGAATCACAGACCCGGTCCGTGCAGGTAGCCGGAGATGGATCACTCTCCTTCGTCGAGGTCCTCTTCCCCCGATAAGCTCTCCTCCGAGTCATCGTCCTCGATGTCGCTCTCCCACACCTCAGAGCGCCTGATCGTCTCACGCTCACCTCGTCTCATCGTCAGTACCCCTCGCCATGCTCCATACCATGATCTTTCGATGCTCTTCTCCATCAGAACCTCAGATTTCTTCTGGGTGAACACCGTACCGGTACCTCAAATATACCAATGAGACCGCCAACGGGCAAACGGTCTGGCGATTTGCTGGGATGGTATTCCACGCGTTCACAATCTGGGCATCAATGCCCAGGGCCCAACACAAGAGTCACGCAATATCTGCTCTCTCTTCTCCCGTCTCTTCCTCAGAGATGAGGTAGTGATAGAGATCATCAGGCAAGGGGTGGAAGAGGGAGAAACGCATCATGACCACCGAGTGCTTCCTCCCGTGCTCATCGGTCTTGGTGCTCATGGCATTGCGCATGAAACGCAGGGGACCGAGAAAGTAGAACTCCCCTCCCTCATCGTCGCTCTTCTTTACGAAGAGCAGCTTCTTCATCGCCTCTTCCCTGATGGCCACCACCTCCTTCGATGTGGTGGTACGGTTGAAGCGTGTCTCCCAAATGAACGTATCGGGTGTGAGGAATCGATCTCGGTAATCGATCAGGGCACTGATGCGTTCGGTGTCCTTCTGGTAGGTGACGAAGATTGGGCACTGCTGCAGATCGTACTCGACCGTATACCCGTACACAGTCGAGGAATCGTCTCCCGCCCAGCCAAGGAGGCGCACGACATCCCGCCGGCTGTACTTTTGATAGAGCACCAGATCATCCTCATCACGCCCACTGTGAAACTCAGAGAGGTAGTGATACCGCCCTACCTCGAGGGTGTCGATCAACTCGTTTCGGTAGGTTTGGTCTTTGAGCAAGCCCCTGAACGCCGCGCTGGGCCGAAGGAGCTCCCCATCATCCTCGATGTAGGCGATTGCACCGAATTTGGTGCGCATCGCATCCTTGAAGAATCCATCTTCCAAGATCCGCAGCGCCGATTGCATCGACCGATCTGACGGGACGAAGCCATATCGCTCGCGGCAGGTCCGCTTCACATCATCCTGTCTCACCCCGCTCGGATTATCCATCACCATCTCGATGATGTGGATCTCCTGGATCCGGATACCACGGGCCACCACGACCGAGAAGAATTCCAAACTCTTGAGGTACACCGCATCGAGGATCGGCGTGTCGTGGCTATCGACGAGCTGGCGAAACTGCAGATAGGTCTTTGCATACGAGAGGAAGAGCAGCGGCGACATTGCCCCCAGGGCAAGGAAATCCACCATCTTCGGCACTCGCCCCAAGCGTCTCTTGACCGCCTCATACTCCTCCTTGAGCAACCTTCGCTGTTTGAATGATGCCCGGTCTATCGCCGCGAAGATCCGCGCTCGGGCGATGGGGTCGAAGCTGATGGTGCTCGGCCCGCTGATGGAGGCGCTGCCGCTTCTCATCAGCTTGCGCAAGGTATCCTTGCGGTACGAGGCATCGCCGAAGAGCGCGATGGGGATCAGGTAGTTGTTCTCCCAATTGCCGATGAAGTCGATGACCGTCAAGAACTCCTTGCCCTTGAATTTGCGCAATCCCCTGCCCAGTTGTTGGACAAAGACGATGGCGCTCTCGGTCGGCCTGATCATGATGATCTGATTGAGTGAGGGGATGTCCACCCCCTCATTGAGGATGTCGACCGAGACCAGATACTCATACCCATCCTCGCTCTCAAGGCTGGCGATCGCCGCTTCACGCACCTCCAGGCTGTCCTCCCCACTGAGCGCACACGCCTTGAGGCCATGGAAGGTCAAATCCTCGGCGAGCTGGCTGGCCTCCCGGTTGCGTGAGCAGAAGATGAGGCCCCGCGGGCGAGGATTGCCCAAGGAATATCGCCTGATCATCTGCACGATCCGGAGGGAGCGCTCACTCCGCTCAAGGCGGGAAAAGTCACTCATCTCTTCCCTCTGTGACCCGCCGACCTCCAAACCCGTGATGCCGAAGTAGTGGAATGGGGCGAGGAGATTTGCCTCGAGGGCTTGGTTGAGCGTGATCTCGCAGGCAAGGCTGTGGTCGAAGAGCGCGAAGATGTCCTGCCCATCGCTGCGATACGGCGTCGCCGTCATCCCAAGCAGGAATTTCGGCCTCAGGTGGGCGAGCACCTTCTGATAGGAGGGGGCGCCCCCGCGATGCACCTCGTCGATGATCACATAGTCGAACCACGTCGGGGGAAATGAGTAGAGCACCTCATCCTTGGCCAGGGTGGCGATCGTGGCGAAGAGGTACGGCTCGGTGGTATCCTTGTGCCCTCCTCCGAGCAGGGCGCTCTGCACCGGCTGCGAGAGGCTCCTTCTGAAGACCGACTGGGCCTCCCGGGCGATCTGTTCACGGTGAACGATGAAGAGAAGGCGCCGCGGCTTCTGGCGCTCGACATCGGCGACGGCGAGCAGCGTCTTGCCGGTTCCTGTCGCCGAGACGACCAGCGCCCGATCCTTTCCCTCCTGTCGCAACCGCACCAAGTTGTCCAATGCCTCCACCTGCATGGCGTTTGGCTGGAACCCGATGCGTTCCGCTTCCTTGACGCGGGGCACCGGCAATTCGCTGATGGCAAGTGGCTCATAGTGAGGGCTGTCATGCACCGCCTCATACACGCGGCTGTAATGGGTGAGCCACGCCTCATCGATGATCACAGCCTGGGACCAGGCACGTGCAAACTCCTCGCTTGAGCGTCGGGCAAGCTCGCCCTCACGCTCCGACACCACCCGCAAGTTCCACTCCTCATTGGTGGAGAGGGCCGCTTGCGTGAGGTTTGAGGAGCCGACCAGCAAGGTGGTCTCTCCCCTCTCGTTCTCAAAGCGATACCCTTTTGCATGGAAGGCTGCATGTGAGGAGATGCGAAGCTCGATCGAGGAGCGAAAGTGCTCATACAGAAAGCGCAATGCGCCCGGGTCGGTGAAGGTCAGGTAGTCGCTGGTGAGGATTCGCCCACGCACACCCCGCCGTTGGGCGTTGTACAGTGCCTGCAGGATCGACGCGATCCCCCCCTTGGTGAGGAAGGCCACCGAGAAAGAGAAGGAGGAGCACCGTTCCAGTTCGCCCACCAACGTCTGTCCCACCTTGCTGCTCGGTGGATTGTTCAGGACCAGGAGGGGGCGCAGACGGGAGGGAGAGGCGATGCGGTGATCGACCAACGCGGTCTGCAGGCTCCGGGTAAGGTCATCCATCGAGCAGCTCCTCGACATACGGGAGCACCGAAAGATCGGCCTCGGCCCAATCGAGCGTGTACAGCTCACTCTTGCTCAGCCAATGGCTCCCCTGGTGCTCGGTGAGTACCAGGTCACCCGCGATACGCTCACAGAGCAGGGCATGCATCGTGATGGCGAACCACGGGTACTGATGGTGCACGGTCACCAGTGCATGGCGGACGCTGACGGTGGTCCCCAGCTCCTCGAAGAGCTCACGCACCACCGCATCCTGAGCGCTCTCACCACTCTCAAGCTTGCCGCCGGGAAACTCCCACTTGCCTCCCAGCGGACCGTACGCTCCTCGCTGGGCGGCGAAGACTCGGTTCTGTTCTATGATGACCGCCGCGGCCACTTCAATCGCTTTCATCTCAGGATCATGGTAGCAGCTGTATACGATCTTGACCAGGAAAAGATGCCGTGAGCGACCTCTTCACGGACGCAGGCGGTCCTCTTGAAGTGCAGCACCTTCGATGGTACTGCAACCTTGCTTGTTTGGAATCGAGGAAGCTTGATGAGGCCAAGCGAAAGAGGGCTTCCGCATCTTCTTCTTCTGGGAGCTTCCCACTCCACCCCTTCTCGATTGTGCTGATCATCATGTATTGAATGGAGAGGAATCCTCATGCTCGCCTGAGAGATGGAGTAATTTTCGAATCCCGATTGTATTTTTAAATATCCAATGGTAGACTTCCTACGCCTAAGGAGAATGATTTTATGAAAAAACGCCTCTTGATCCCAATCCTCTTGCTGTGTACAGCCCTGCTCTCTGCCCAAGCGGTGCGAGAGACCACCCCTTCGATTCCCACCCGTTCGGCCACAGACGCCAACGGACGCACCGTGGTCCTCGATGGGCCGGTGACTGACCTTCTCATCGCGGCCAAGGCGGCCATCATGCCCGCCAACGCCCTCTTCCTCTTCCCTGAGGTAGACGATATGCACCTCTCGCTGGCCAAGACCGACCAGGGGCTCGGCGACTTCTTCTCCCTGATCAAGCCTGAGCTTGACCAACAGGCCCGACTCAGCCAGACGGCGAGCGTCGAGGAGATCGCCGCCCGGGGCGCGGACCTGGTGTTGATGAAGGCCACCCACTATGAGTCCACCGCCAAGAAGCTCGACCAGCTGGGGGTGAAGAACTTCACCATGAGCCTGGAGACCTGGCCAGAGTGGCAAGCGGAGATCGTCCAGCTCGGCGCCCTCTTGGGCAACCCTGAGCGAGCCGAGGAGATCTTGAGTCTGTATCAAACACGCATTGACCTCATCGCGGGCCGCTCCGCACAGGTTTCCGCCACAGACCAAAAGCGTGTCCTGCTCCTGCAGGCAGACCGCACGGACAACACCACCAGCTACAAGATTGCCCCCGATGGGTGGATGCAGACCTGGATGGTCGAGGCCAGCGGCGCCATTCCGGTTTGGAAGGGCGCCAATAAAGCGGCGGCCGGGTGGTCGACCGTGAGCTTTGAGCAGATCGCCGCCTGGGATCCGGACCTCGTCGTCCTCATCAGCTACTCGTCCCCCTCCGCCTCATACCTCGACGGCGTCTACTCCTCACCACTCTGGGCCGACCTTCGGGTGGTCAAGGAGAGTGCAGTGGTGGCAAGCCCCCACGACCTGATGAACTACATCCAACCGGTCGCATCCTGGGTCCTCGGTCTTGAGTGGCTCGCCAAGACCACCTACCCCGAGCTCTATGCGGACATCGATATGAGGGGTGAAGTCGAGCGCTTCTACCGGGAGTTCTACTCCATCAGCGACCCGACCGTCATCACCACCCTCACCGACGCCTATAGTCGGTCTGTGGCGGACAACCGCCGATGACCGCCGACGGGTACGTTCGACAGATCAAGCGAAGAAGGAGGGTCCTGTTGGCCATGGTGATGGCCACCCTCCTCTTCTCCCTCCTCTCCCTCTTCTTCGGACGCTACCCGAAACCCGGCTTCTCCGTCCCGCTTGACTGGAAGAGCAACGCCTTGATGCGTTCGATTCTCTTCAACGTGCGCCTCCCCCGCATCGTGCTGGCCCTCTTGGCCGGCTCGATGCTCAGCGCAAGTGGCTACGCCTTCCAGATGCTCTTCTCAAACCCGCTCGTCGAGCCGGGTTTTCTGGGGGTGAGCCAAGGCTCGGCCTTCGGAGCGGCCCTCATGATCGTCCTCGGGGCGAGCAGCACCGTCGCCGTACAGGTGAGCGCCACCGCCTTCGGCCTCTTGGCGCTCGCCGCCTCCTACTTCCTGGCCCGGCGCTTTCGCTTCGGCGGCTGGTTGCTGCGCCTCGTGCTCAGCGGCATCGCCGTCAGTGCGATCTTCAGCAGTGGACTGGCGGTGGTGAAGCTGGTGGCCGAGCCGACCAAGGATCTGCAGGACATCACCTTCTGGATGATGGGCGGCCTCTGGAACGCCAGCTGGGGCCAGATCTTCTCAATCGTCTGGATTGTGATCCTCTGTGAGCTCATCATCATCAGCCAACGCTGGAAGCTCAACCTCCTCTCGCTGGGCGAGAAGACCAGCTTCAGCGTCGGCATCAACGTGAAGAGAGACCGCACCATCCTGCTCGTCGTCGCCACGGTGGGGACGACCTTGGTCATCTCGATCACCGGCCTCATCGGCTGGGTCGGCCTCATCACCCCACACCTGGCACGCAAGATGTTCGGCTCGGAGTCCTCCTTCAGCCTCCCCGCCTCGATGGTGATCGGTGCCTTCTTCCTGCTCTTCAGCGACACCATCGGGCGCACCCTGCTGCCCACCGAAATCCCCATCGGCCTCGTCACCAGCCTCATTGGGGCGGTGATCTTCATCATCATCCTGAGCCTCAAGCACCAGGAGGGCAAGGTATGAATATCCTTGAACTCCACGACGTCAGCTTCACCTACCCAAGCGGCACCGAGGCGCTCAAGCAGGTGAGCTTCTCGATCGAGGAGGGCTCCTCGGTCGCCCTGCTCGGATCAAACGGGGCGGGCAAGTCGACGTTGCTCGACGTCCTGCTCGGCATGCACCCACACGCCTCGGTCACCCTCTGTGGCAAACCACTCTCCTCCTACGGGCGCAAGGAGGTCGGCCGACTCATCGCCCTGGTCCCCCAGAGTGAACAGTTCAACTTCTCCTTCTCCCTCTTGGAGTACACCCTCTTCGGACGCAGCCCCTACCTTGGCCAGATGCAGCTTCCCTCCGCCCTCGATGCCCAGATCGCCTGGGAAGCGCTCGCTGAGGTGGGCCTCGCCGGCTTCGAGGAGCGGAGCATCACCAGCCTCTCGGGAGGGGAGCACCAGCTCCTGCTCTTGGCGCGCTCCATCGCCCAGCAGAGCCGGATCCTGCTCCTCGACGAACCGACCAGCGCCCTGGATCCGGCCAACCGCAGACGAACCCTCTCGCTGCTCAAGCGTCTGCACAGCCGCGGCAAGACCCTCTTCTTCTCCACCCACGACGTCAATTTCGCCGCCGAGCTCGCCACCCATGTGGTGATGCTCAAGGGGGGGCGCCTCCTCGCTTCCGGGCTCACAGAGGAGGTGGTCAACACCGAGATGCTGACCATCCTCTATGGAACCGAGATGCGTGCGCAGACCTTCGACGGTCACACACTCATGTATTGATCTCGAGCGGAACAAAGTCAAAGATCCGCACATCGAAGAGCCCCATGTCGGTGATCTTATAGGACGGGATCACCGGGAGGGCCATGAAGCCGAGCGTCATGAACGGATCGATGGTCGGATGCACCCCCAGTTCGCTATGGGCCACCCGATGGATCTCCTCCAGCGCCCGCGCGATGGAGGGGCCATCCTCGTAGCTCATCAGGCCGGCGATGGGTTGGGCGAAGGAGGTGAGCACCTCCCCATCCTTGACGATGACCATCCCTCCCCCGATCGCCCGCAAATGCTCGACGGCGGCTGCCATGTCACGGTCACTGACACCACAGACGAGGAGGTTGTGGCTGTCGTGGCCGACGGTGGTGGCCATCGCCCCCACCTTCAGCCCCATCCCGCCCAGAAGCGCGACACCGACGTTGCCCGTTCCCTTGTGGCGTTCCACGACGGCGATCTTGATGATGTCCTGAGAGGGGTCATGGACCCAGGCGCCGTCCTGTACGGTGACACGGGCCTCTCCGGCCCCGGTGGCCACGCTGCCCTCGATGAGCTCCATCACCCGTACGTGATCGGAGGAGAGGGGCAAGCGCAACCGCTGCACTGAGAAGTCCTTGATGTTGATCCGAGCGGCGACCCGCTCGTCCTGCTGTGGCACGGCCGGCTCGATCATCTTCCCATCCTGGGCGACGAGCGCTCCCCCCACATAGACCTGGTGCATGGCAAAAGAAGTCAGATCGTCTGCGAGGACGAAGTCGGCCCGGAGCCCCGGGGCGATGGCCCCACGGTCTTTGAGGTGATAGCAGTCGCTGCTGTTGATCGTCGCCATGCAGATCGCCTCGATGGGGTCGAGGCCCGCCTGGACGGCGAGGCGCACGTTGTTGTTGATGTGCCCCTCCGCGAGGATCGACTTGGGCTGGCGGTCATCGGTGCAGAAACAGCAGCGGCGGATGTTGCGCTCCGTCACCCCGCCGAGCAGGGTGAGCACGTTATGGCTCGCCGACCCCTCACGCAGGAGGATGTACATCCCCCGCCTGATGCGCTCCTGCATCTCCGCCACGCTCTCACACTCATGTTCGGTGAGGATGCCGGCGCTGGCATAGGCGTCCAGCGGACGGCCCACGATCTCGGGGCTGTGCCCATCGACGACCTTGCCGGCCTCCCGCGCCGCCATGATCTTGTCCAACACCTCGCCATCGGCGGCGATGACGCCGGGGTAGTTCATCATCTCCCCGAGCCCCAGCACCCGTGGATGAGAGAGCGGCTCTTTGACATCAGCGGCCGCGATCGTCGCCCCGCTGTGCTCAAAGGAGGTGGCAGGCACACAGGAGGGGACCATGAAGAAGGCCTGCACCGCCGTCTCCTCGGTGGCATCGAGCATATAGTGCAGCCCGTCGAGGCCGGTGACGTTGCACAGTTCGTGGGGGTCGCAGACCGCCGTCGTCGTGCCACAGGGGACGACGAGGTTGCTGAACTCTTCGGGCGTGGCGTGGCTTGACTCAATATGGACGTGGCAATCGATGAACCCCGGAAGGAGATAGCGACCGGCGGCATCGACGGTCCGCGTGGCCTGCCCGCTTCCCACGTCGGCGAACGCGGCGATGATTCCATCGGCGATGAGGAGATCGGCTTCGAAGAACTCCTTGTTGTAGACATCGAGGATCTTGGCCCCGGTGATGCACAGGTCGGCGCCTGCTCGTCCACTCGCGACATCGATGACATGTTTCATCTGTGATTTGGTCTTCATCTCAACCCCCTTGCTGACAAGTCTACTCCTCGTCCTTGGATTCTTCAAGGAAAAACTGTCGTAATCGATAGCAATTCTCAATAAAAGCTCCGAGTAATTTCATCTATCCTTCAATATTGCTCAAAATTATTGATTCAGACTAGAGAATAAGGGAAATAAATTGATCTAACAACAAATCGCACGAATTTTCTGTACGAACCGACACAAGTAGGGTAAACTATAGGCATTAATAACATCTGTAAGGAGTGCATAGATGGAAAAGTTTTTCAAACTCAAGGAGCGGAAGACTACAGTTAAGATAGAGGTGATGGCAGGAATTACAACCTTCTTGACCATGGCTTATATCTTGGCCGTTAACCCGGGTATTCTCAGCGATACCGGGATGCAGTTCTCAAAGGTCTTCTCCGCCACCGCAATCTCGTCGGCCATTGCCACGCTGATCATGGCACTGCTGGCCAACCTGCCGTTCGCTCTCGCCCCGGGCATGGGATTGAACGCCTTCATGGCGTACACCGTTGTCCTTGGAATGGGCTACAGCTGGCAGTTCGCCCTTACCGCGGTCTTTGTCGAAGGTATCATCTTCATCATCCTTACCTTCGTCAACATCCGTGAGGCTATCATCAACTCCATTCCTGATAACATCAAAAAAGCGATCGGGGTAGGTATCGGCCTCTTCATTGCCTTCATCGGCTTGCAGAACGCCGGTATCATCGTTGATGGAGCAACCCTCGTCTCCCTGAACCCGGCCTGGCTCAAGGGTGACGCAGGCCTCGCACTCCTCGGTCTGCTTATCACCGGTGTGCTGTTGGCCTACAAGGTACAGGGCGCCCTCTTGATCGGTATCATCGTTACCACGATCATCGGCATCCCCTTCGGCATCACCAAGTACGCAGGCGGCTCCTATGTTCCGCCGGCCCCATACTTCTTCCCCTTCGAGTGGAGCCAAGTCTTCACCGTCGACTTCGTGATCATCATGTTCACCTTCCTCTTCGTTGATATGTTCGATACAGTCGGGACCCTGATCGGTTGTGCCTCCAAGGCCGATATGATCCGCCCCGATGGCACGATCCCCAACGTCAAGGAAGCCCTCTTCGCCGACGCGGTGGGAACCACCGTCGGTGCAGTCCTGGGAACCTCGACCGTCACCACCTTTGTCGAGTCCTCGGCAGGAGTCGTGGAAGGAGGCCGAACCGGCTTGACCGCCTTGGTCGTCGCCATCCTCTTCCTCCTCTCCCTCTTCCTGGAGCCGCTCTTCGGATCGATCCCCAGCGCAGCGACTGCGCCGGCCTTGATCCTCGTCGGTGTGTTCATGATCACCCCGGTCAAGAGCATCGAATGGGACGACATGACGGAAGCGATCCCGGCCTTCTTGACCATCATCTTCATGGTCGTCGCCTACTCGATCGCAGACGGCATCATGTTCGGCGTCGTCTCCTACGTCCTGCTCAAGCTGTTCAGCAAGAAGACCAAGGAAATCACCCCGATGACCTGGGTCCTCTTCGCCCTCTTCGTCCTCAAGGCGCTTGTATCCAACTTCGCCTAACAGGTACATGCCACATGGTAGGGACCCCGCTTCTGGGGTCCCTTTTTTGTTCCAAAGATTTCCCCAATGGGGTACAATGACGCCATGCAAGAACACACCCCCATCCTGGTCACCGGAAGCGCCGGCTTCATCGGCTTCCACCTCACCAAGGCCCTCCTCGCTGAAGGGCATACCGTCATCGGCATCGACAACCTCAACGACTACTACCCCGTCTCCCTCAAGGAAGCGCGGCTTGAGCAACTCGTGCACCCCGCCTTCACCTTCCAAAAGCTCGATATCGCCGATGCTGCCTCTCTCAATGAACTCTTTTCCCGCCACCACTTCCGCTTTGTGGTCAACCTCGCCGCCCAAGCCGGGGTACGCTACTCCATCACCAACCCCACCGCGTACCTCGACAGCAACCTCACCGGCTTCTTGAACATCCTCGAAGCGTGCCGCCACCATGAAGTTGAGCACTTGGTCTACGCCTCCTCCTCCTCGGTCTACGGCCTCAATGAGAAGGTGCCCTACTCCACCGACGACCGGGTGGACAACCCTGTCAGCCTCTACGCGGCCACCAAGAAGGCGAACGAGCTCTTGGCCCATGCCTACACCCACCTCTACGGTTTCCCCACCACCGGATTGCGGTTCTTCACCGTCTACGGTCCCTGGGGCCGGCCCGACATGGCCTACTACTCCTTCGCAAAAGCCATCACGGAGGGGAAGGTCATCAAGGTCTTCAACCACGGCGACATGTGGCGCGACTTCACCTATGTCGACGACATCATCACCGCCCTCTTGCGCATCATCCCCTCCCCGCCGAGGGAGAATGAGCACGGGGACCGCTACAAGGTCTACAATATCGGCAACAACAAGCCGGTCACGCTCCTCGCCTTCATCGAGACCCTCGAGACCTGCCTCGGCCGGACGGCAGAGAAGGAGTACCTGCCGATGCAACCCGGGGATGTCTACCAGACCTATGCCGATGTCGATGAGCTGGTCCGGGACTTCGACTTCCGGCCCGATACCCCGCTTGAGATGGGACTGTCGGCCTTCGTCGACTGGTTTTACTCCTACCACGCCAGATAGCCCGCCCCAAGGGAAACGGCGAAGAGCGAGGCCTCACAGAGGAAGCGCTCCCCCTGCGTATCGCCACTGCTGCATAAAAAGAGCCTCCCCAGGGCCCAACACGAGGTGAAACCCCTCGCCGATGGCGCCCATCGCCCCGATGGAGCAGGACGCACGCGGCGGGAAAGCCGACAAAACCCGTGCAATCATGGCAGCAAGTCGTTTCACCATCCCCTCCTTGTCGCTATACTGTCGGTATACGCTGCAGGATGCCACGAAGCGAGTACGTTGGTAGGGATTATGGAACAGTATGATGTGATCATCGTCGGCGGTGGAGCCGCCGGCCTCTTTGCCCGGGCCAATCTTCCCCCCTGCCGGGCGCTGCTGCTCGAGGGCGGGGAGCAGACCGGGCGCAAGCTCCTCATCACCGCAGGCGGGATGTGCAATCTCACCAACACCCTCGATGTACAGCGCTTCTTGAAATGCTATGGCTCCAAGGAGCAGCGCAACTTCCTCCTGCCCGCCCTCCAGAACCTGACACCCGATGGTCTGAGGCAGTGGTTCGAGGAGCGGGGGGTCGCCACCGTCGTCCGCAGTGACGGCAAGGTCTTCCCCGAGAGCCTTGATGCCCGGGACGTACACGACTGCCTCATCTCCTCATCCGCCATTCCCATCCGCTCTCGTGAGAAGGTCATCGACATCGAGGCAAACGGGAGTCTTTTCATCGTCACCTCCGAGCAGGCGACGTATCGGGCGAAGAGCCTCATCATCGCCCCGGGTGGCAAGAGCTACCCGAGGACCGGCAGCGACGGATCGCTCTACCCGGTCCTCAAGCGCCTTGGACACCCCATCGTCTCACCCAAGCCGGCGCTGGTCGGCCTCATCATCAAAGATTGGCCATACCGTACCCTCAGCGGCTCCTCGATGCAGGATGTCAGGATCACCGCGGTCCATGCGGGAGAGCAGAAGGTGTACCACCAGGGGTCGGGAGACCTGCTCTTCACCCACCGCGGCCTCTCCGGCCCCCCGATCCTCACCGTGAGCGGCAGCGTCGAGGGCGGTGACATCATCACCGTCGCCTTCATCAACGATGCGCAAGAGACCATCGAATCCCTTGCGCGCGCCCACAGCCACCAGCAGGTGGCCACGCTGCTGCGGGAAGCGGGTCTTACCCGCACCCTCGCCCTCGCCCTGCTCGAGGCGGCCCACATCAACGCCGCTGAGGCATGGAGAGCGATCGATGGCACGCGGCGGAGAGCGCTTCTCACCCTCATCGGCGCCCACCCCTTCACCGTTGAGCGCACGATGGGCTTTCCGAGCGCCATGGTCACCCGGGGTGGGGTCGCCCTGAGCCAGGTGAACCGGAAGAGCATGGAATCGAGGATCCACCGGGGACTCTTCTTCTGTGGGGAGGTGTTGGACTATGATGGGGAGAGCGGAGGCTTCAACCTCCAGGGCGCCTTCAGCACGGCGCTGTTGGCTGCCCAGCATGTACAGGAGTATCTATCATGAAATTTCTTTGGACCACCATCGAGGTGGTGAATGTGGATGAAAGCGTCCGATTCTACCAGGAGATCGTAGGACTCTCGGTCGATCACCGGATAGCCGGCGAGGCGACGGACATCGCCTTCATGGGAGACGGGGAGACGAAGATCGAGCTCATCGCGCACGAGGGGGCGAAGCCCCAAACAGGGGGAGCGCTCATCAGCCTCGGCTTTGCAGTCGATGACCTCGATGCAAAGATCGCCTTCCTGCAGGAGCGGGGAGTCCCCATCACCGCGGGGCCGTTCTCGCCGAACCCCCGGATCCGCTTCTGCTATGTGGATGATCCCAACGGGGTGCGTCTCCAGTTCGTCGAACAGCGGTGAACAGAGTCGAGGCCGGGATTTTCAGTCCCGGCCTCGGTGGATTCATTCGGTGTCTGTCAGCGGATGCGCTTCTTATCCTTGTCCATGAGTTGGTCGAGCTTTGCGCCCGGGTTCTTGAACTTGGCCAGGAAGATCATCGCCGCGATGATGTACGGCTTGTAGCTCGCCTCCTTGTACAAGGGGACCAGGTAGCGATCGAAGACCGAAGCCTCGACCTCCCCCGCCTTGCACGATACGCCGGTGATGTCGGCGGGCAGGCAGTGCATGTACAGCGCCTTTCCTCCCTTGGTCAGGCTCATCAGCTCCTCGGTGCAGGTCCAATCCTTGAACTTGGCGTTGTTGGCGAGGCATGCCTGCTCAAGGGTGTGCAGCGCCTTCTCATCACCATGCTCAACGATCTCGGTCCGCTCCTCCATGACGGCGAACGGCGCCCAGCTCTTCGGGTAGACGATGTCGGCATCCTTGAACGCCTCGGCCATCGTATCGACCCGCTTGTAGGAGCCACCGCCCTTCTTGGCGTTCGCTGCGGCGATCTCCTCGACCTCGGCCATCACGTTGTACCCCTCGGGGTGAGCGAGCACGACATCCATGCCGAAGCGGGTGAAGAGACCGATGATCCCCTGCGGGACGGAGAGCGGCTTGCCATAGGAGGGGCTGTACGCCCAGGTCATGGCGACCTTCTTGCCCTTCAGGTTCTCCACGCCACCGAAGTGGTTGATCACGTGGAGCATGTCTGCCATCGACTGGGTCGGGTGGTCGATGTCGCACTGCAGGTTGACCAACGTCGGGCGCTGCTCGAGCACGCCGTCGTCATAGCCGGTCTGCACCGCGTCCGCCACCGTCTTCATGTAGGTGTGCCCCTTGCCGATGTACATGTCATCGCGGATTCCGATGACGTCGGCCATGAAGCTGACCATGTTGGCCGTCTCACGCACCGTCTCGCCGTGGGCGATCTGGCTCTTGCCTTCGTCGAGGTCCTGGACCGTCAAGCCCAAGAGATTACAGGCACTGGCGAAGCTGAAGCGGGTACGGGTCGAATTGTCGCGGAAGATGGAGATACCCAGACCGCTGTCGAAGACCTTGGCCGAGATATTGTTCTCCCGCATTGCCCTGAGGATCTCAGCTACCTGAAAAACCGCGGCAATTTCGTCGTCACTCTGTTCCCAAGTGATGAAAAAATCATTGAGATACATGTCGTCAGTCTTGAGGGTCTTGAGCTCTTCAATCATCTTCCTGATAGCAGCCTTGTCCTTCATACCGGGAAACCTCCAATGTGTTTGATTTTAAGAAAAACCGGACAATGGCACTATACCACGAGGGGGTGCCATTGTCCAGAATATTGTTGCGCTTTGTTGCAAGACTCTATTGAATCTTCCCCAGCTCCCTCAGGATCTTCTCCGGAGTGAACGGCCAGGAGCGCATCCAGATCCCCACCGCGTCGTGGATGGCGGTGGCGATCGCCGGGGCAGCCCCGTTGGTCGCGATCTCACTGATCGATTTCGCCCCGTAGGGACCCACCTCATCGTTGACGTCGATGAGAATCGCCTTGAAGTCCTCCGGCACCTCACTGATCATCGGCACGCCGTAATCGGTGAAGTTCGCATTGAGGCACCGCCCCTCCGCATCGAGGATCATGTTCTCGTAGAGGGTGTGGCCGATCGACTTCATCGCCGCCCCGTAGAGCTGGCCGAGGGCGAGCTCCGGGTTGATCGGGGTACCGGCATCCTGCAGCGCGTAGAACTTCTGCACCTTGACCTGTCCGGTGCGGGTGTTGACCGCAACCTGGGCGAAGTGCGCCCCGTAGGGGATCGAGTTGTGCAGCGTCGTGAACGAGCCCTTGCCCATCACCTGCCCACGCCCGGTGCCCGAGAGCGCCGTATGGGAGAGCTCGGCGTAGCTGAGGACCTTGCCGGTCTTGGTCGAATAGACCTCACCGGGCTCCCTCAGGCTCAGGTCGTCCACCTCCTCCTCCATCTGCAACGCCGCCTCTTCGAGCAGGTTCCGCCTCAGGTCCTCGGCCGCCTTATAGGAGGCCCCACCCGAGAAGTACGTGCCGCTGGAGGCGAACGCGCCGGTGTCGAAGGTACAGCTGTCCGTATCGCCGCTGGTGACGGTGACCCGGTCGAGCGGGACGCAGAATGCCTCGCTGATCATCTTGGCGGTGACGGTATCGAGTCCGGTGCCGAGATCGGCCCCGCCGCTGAAGATCTGGAAGGTCCCGTCACTGAGCAGCTTCGCCCAGGCGTTGCCGTGGTCCAGGCCGGGCAGCCCACTGCCCTGCTGGATCATCGCAAATCCCTTTCCGACCTTCCACTCGGCGCTCGGTCCCTCGACCTTCTTGCCCCAGTCGATCATCTTCGCTCCGCGCACAAGCGACTCCTCAAGGCCGCACGATCCGACGGGGACGACGTTTCCTTCCCGTCCCTCACCGAGGCCCCGCAGGATCTCGAGCATATAGCCCGTCTCCACCTTGTTCTTCATCGCCATCTGGTAGTAGTCGACCCCGATCTCGCTGGCCAGCTCGGCCATGCAGGTCATCAGGGCGTAGCTGCCCTTCGGTGCCCCGTAGCCTTGGTAGGCGCCGGTGGGCGCGATGTTGGAGTAGTAGGTGATGACCTGGAACTTCATGTTGTCGACGGCCAGAAGCGGCAGCGTCTTGGAGCATGCGTTCATCGGGACGGTGAGGCAGTGGTTGCCGTAGGGGCCGGTATTGGCCCGCACGTCCATCTCGACGGCCGTGATGGTCCCATCCTTCTTCGCCCCCATCTTCACCGTCACCCGCATCGGGTGGCGCGTCGAGTTGGCGATGAATTCCTCCTCACGGGTGTTGCGGTAGAAGACCGGCTTGCCGGTGAGCCAGGTGGCGTAGCCGACCAGGTCCTCGACCAGGACGTCCTGCTTGGAGCCGTAGCCGCCGCCGACCCGTTCCTTGATGACGCGGATCTTGTTCTCCGGGATCTGACAGACCCAGCTGACAATTCTCCTGACGTGGTACGGCACCTGCGTCGAGGCGTTGAGCACCAAGCGACCGCCCTCGATCCGGGCATAGCAGATGTGCGGCTCAAGCGGGGTGCACTGGATCTGAGAGGTCTGGTAGGTGCGCTCGATGACCGTATCGGCCTCGGCGAACCCCTTCTCCACACTCCCGATCTGCCCTCGTGCGGCACTGGCGATGTTGTGCTTGATGTCGCCGTGGAGCGGGAACATATAGATGACCTTCCCGTCACGGGGGTCGGCGTCCTTGTTGTACTCAGCGAGCCCCTCCGGTTCGCCGCTGCGGTACTCGACGACGCCGTTGTGCACCCGCGGGGCCCCCTCGGCCATCGCTTCCTCGACGGTGAAGATCGGTTTGAGCACCTCGTACTCCACCTTGATCTTGTCGCGGGCCTCGAGGGCCTGCTCCTTCGTCTCGGCGACGATCGCGGCGACACGGTCACCGACGTGGCGGACCTTCTGGTTGAGGAGCTTGCGGTCGTGGGGACTCGGCTCCGGGTTGGACTGCCCGGCCTGCATGTAGTAGACATCGGGGCAGTTCTCATGGGTGATGATCGTCTCCACCCCCTCGACCTTCAGCGCCTCGCTGATGTCGATGCTCTTGATGTAGGCGTGGGCGTGGGGGCTGCGCAGGACCACCAGCGAGTAGTAACCCGGCTGGACGCGATCCTCGACGAAGGCCGGCTCACCGGAGACCAGGACCGGACCGTCGACCTTCCCCTTCGCCTTGCCGACGTAGGTGAGGTGGTCGCGGAACGACGGGGCGATCTCGCTCTGGTAAGCGCCGCTCTTCATCCGCTCGCTGGCAAGCTGGACAGCGGTATAGTACTGCTCGTAGCCGCTGTCACGGATGAAGAGGCCACTGAGCACCTCCTTGACCTGCTCGCGCGTCGGTTCGGGATGCTTCTCGAGAAGCCAGGTGAGCAGGAGCGCCGCCGCCGGCGCGTTGTAGGCGCTCTGCACCACCCCGCTGTCGATCATCGCCTGCTGGACGGCATTGAGGTTCCGGCTGTTTCCCAAGCTCTCGGCGGTCCGTATCTGGGCGCCGTCCACCTGGGCGGCCAGCGTCAGGTTTGCGTAGACGGGCTTGTCGTCGACGAGCACGGTGTCGCTTCCGACGAAGCCTTCACCGTCATCGCTGTCGCGGACGCTGCGGTATCCGAGCTCTACGAGCACCGAGCGCAACGTCCTGTTGTCCGCTCCCTCGACTCTGTGTCGCTTATTGTTCACGGTGAATGTAAGGGTGCTCATCGTGCACCTCCTTTGAGGAATTCGCCGAAGAGTTGACCGATCCCCTCCGCGGCAATGTATCGTTTGTACTCCTTGCCGCCGACGAAGTCGTCGACCGCCTCCAGGGCCTGGCTCACCGCCAGCTGCACATCCTCGCGGCTGGTGAGCTCACCCGCCTCGATGGCGTTCTCGACGGTGGTGAGGCGCTGGACCCCACTGCCATGGATCGCCGCGATGACCCGCACATGGCTGATGACCAAGGCCTCGCCCATCATCGCCCCGAAGGCGACGGCGGCGGCGCTGCGGTTCTGCGCACTCAATGCATAGCGCAGGGAGCCGACATAGCGCTTGTCCTTGGGCAGCAGGATGGCGAGCACCAAGGTCGTGGCGTGCTGCTTGTGGTAGGTGTAATACTCCCGCACCGGCACCTCATCCTCACTGTACGCTCCCCCCTCGGTGACGTTGGCGGTCACCAGGGTGCAGCGTGAGGCGATCAGGGCGGGGGCGAGGAAGGAGTGGTCGCTCATCAAGGCGAGGTTCCCCCCGATGGTCGCCATATGACGGCGGGTGTAGGAGGCGCAATAGCGGGCGCCCTCCTTCAGCCACAGCGGCACCAACGGGCTGTCGATGAGCTCCTGCAGCGTCACCATCGCCCCGATGCGGATGGCCGGCCCCTCATCGACGATCTGGTCCAGGCCCAGCCCCTTGAGGCTGATGCCCACCTTGGCGTCCACGGTGCCACCCATCCGGTTGATCTCCGTCCCGCCGGCGAACCAGACGCTTTTCGCGTTGTTGCGTTTTAGTGTCAAGGCATCCGCGATGCTCGATGCCACAAGATATTCCTGGATCATACGACCTCCTTGCGGGCAGCCTTGTCCAGCATGCCCCTGCTTATCTCATTCGCCTTGGCGGCGAGTTCATCCTCGTCGAACCCGATCAGAACCCCATCGTGGACGACCAGCTCGCCGTTGACGATGGTATGGGTGGTGTTGTGGTTGGTGCCGCAGAAGATCAGAGAGGCCACCGGATCGCTCTGGGCGCCGGCATACGGGATGGTAGAGACATCCCAGACGGCCAGGTCGGCGGCCCACCCCACCTCGAGGCGACCCACCGCGCCAAAGTCGAGCGCCTTTGCCCCGCCTTCGGTGGCCATGGTGAACGCCTCGGTCGCGGTCAGGCCCGCAGAACCGTATCTGATGCGCTGCAAGAGGAGCGCCTGGCGGAGCTCGGCGAGCATATCGGAGCTGTCGTTGGAGGCCGACCCGTCGACGGCGATGGCGACGTTGATGCCCATGTCGATCATCTCCCGCACCCGGCAGATGCCGCTGGCGAGGCGCATGTTCGACGAGGGGCAGTGGGCGATGTGGCTGCCCGTCTCCTTGAGGATTTTCATCTCATCGTCGTTGAAGTGGATGCCGTGGGCGTACCAGACATCGCTGCCGATGAGCTCGCACTCCTCCATCAGGGCCACCGGCCGCATGCCGTACATATCGAGGCAGAAGTCGTTCTCGTCGGCCGTCTCGCAGAGGTGGGTATGGAGGCGCACCCCATGCTTGCGCGCGAGGCGCGCCGTATCACGCATCAGCTCCTTGGTGACGCTGAAGGGGCTGCACGGGGCGAGGGCCACCTTGTGCATCGCATCGGGGGCCGGGTCGTGGTACTCGTTGATGACCCGCTCGCTGTCGGCGAGGATCTCATCATCGGTCTGCACGACGCTGTCAGGCGGCAACCCCCCATCCTTCTTGGAGAGGCTCATCGAGCCCCTGGTGGGGGAGAAGCGCATGCCCAGGGTGTCCGCGGCCTTGAATTGCAATCCCATCAAATCCCCTTTGAAGGAGCGGGGATAGAGGTAGTGGTGGTCGGTGGTAAGGGTACAGCCGGTCTTGGCCAGCTCAGCCATCGCCAAGAGCGACGAGTAGTAGACCGCCTCTTCGTCGATGTACTTCCACACGTCGTAGAGGAAGGTCAGCCAATCGAAGAGCTTTGCGTTCTGCACGGCGGGATGGTTGCGTGTCAACGTCTGATAAAAGTGGTGGTGGGTGTTGACCAAGCCCGGCAACACCACGTGATGGGAACAGTCCAGTACCTTGGTCCCGGAGGGGAGCGAAAGCGTACCGGTTTTTGCAATCGCCTTGACTTTGTTGTCAGTGATCAAGAGGTCGACCCCGCTCTGTTGCGGTGTGTCGAATGAGGTTTGCAGGCAATAGATGTTTTTCAAAAGAAGTGAGCTGCTCATGCCTTCGGATCTCCTTATAGAGGCAATGATCGGCCAGAGGGTGTCCATAAGCCGGTCTTGCACCAAGTCGGCTTCGGCATGCGGCGAGTTCCGCAAGGAAGGCGTAGGGAGCGAGGGGGCCGCCTACCACCTTGGTTCATCCATCAAACCCGCCTCTCAGAGCCCCTCTAAGGGGCGGGTTCTCATTCCCATTACACATTTAAATACATAACGGGATGCTTTTCGTTCAATGAGCCACAGAGCAATGCTCCGTGGCCCAAGTATACCATACAGGGGGTGTCAAAGACACCCGCAGCCTACTTTTTCTCCAACGAGTACGGCAGCATCGCATAGAATGCCGCACAGATTTCCAGGTCGTCGATCCGGTTGATCTCGTTGGGGGCGTGGGCCTGCGCCTCATCGCCGGGTCCAAAGCCGATGGCCGGGATCTTGTGCCGACCGGTGGTCGCCACCAAGTTGGTCGAGAAGGTCCACTTGTCGACGACCGGCTTCTTGCCGAAGAGCGCCTTGTGGCCCTTGATGCCAGCCTGCACCAGCGGGTGGTCCTCATCGATCTTCCAGGTGGGGAAGTAGAGCTCCTGCGAGTACTCCTTCTTCGTCCAGCCGATCTTCTCGTAGTCGGGCATCTCGACGATGATCGAGGCAGGATCATCACCGGTGGCCTTGCTGATGTACTCGCGTACCTGTCCCATGGCCAGCTCGGCGTCCTCACCCCAAGTCAGACGTCGGTCGAGGTAGAGCATCGCATAGTCGGCGACCGCACACTGGCTCGGTCCCTTGACATCCATCTGGCTGACCGTGATGGTCCCCTTGCCAAGGAACTTGTCGTCATCCGGCAGGAGGTCCTTGTTCAGCTGCTCGATGGCGAGCGCCGCCTTCGCCGCCTTGTAGGCTGCGCTGACGCCGCGCTCGGGGGCGCTGCCGTGTGACGAGATGCCGCGCAGGATCACGCGGATCTCCATGCGGCCACGGTGGCCACGGTAGAGCTGGCAGCTGGTGGGCTCGGTGGAGACGATCAGGTCCGGCTTGAGGTTCTCCTCCTCAATGAGGTACTTCCAGCACATGCCGTCGCAATCCTCTTCCATGACGGTGAAGGTGAAGTACACGGTGTATTCGCCGCCATAGCCGAGATCCTTGAGGATCCGCCCGGCGGTGATCATCGAGGCGGCCCCGCCCTTCTGGTCACTGGCGCCGCGGCCCCAGACCTTTCCGTCCTTGATATCTCCACAGAAGGGATCGAAGGTCCAGTTGGCGAGGTTCCCCACCTCGACGGTGTCGATGTGTCCATCGATGGCGAGCTGCTTCGGCCCGTTGCCTACGCGGGCGATGACCGAACCAAGGCCGTCGATGTAGATTTCGTCAAACCCCGCTTCCTCGCAGAGCGTGACGATCAGGCGACATACATCTTCCTCTTGGGAGCTGTAGCTCTTCACCTTCACCAACTTGGAGAGGTTCTCTGCCGTGTAGTCGCGATACTCGGCGGCCTTCTGTCTGATCTGTTCTGCAATTGTCTTCATGCAAATCCCCTTGTCATTATGATAATCACCCCCTAGGGAGCGATTTTGTCCACTCGCTTCCACACCTTCTCGGCGACCTTTGCCGCCTCAGTGTAGATGGCATCGATATCGAGATGGGCGATCTTGCGATCCTCCATCACCAGATTCCCGTCGACCATCACGCTCTCAACACAGTTGGAGCTCATGCCCCAGACGAAGTGGCTCGCCGCATTGGCAGGGATGAGCGGCGTCGGGCTATGGTAGTCCAAGATCACCAGATCCGCCTTGTACCCTTCGGCCACCTGGCCGAACTTGCCGTCGAAGGAGCGCTCCACCAACCGGTTTCCCCGGTTCAGGGCCGTCACATAGTCGCTCGGCCACCACGATCCGCCCTGGTCCTTGTGCTTGAAGAAGGCGAGCTTGAGCTCCTCGAACATGTTGCCGCCGCAGCCATCGGTCCCGATGACCAGGTTCTTGACCTCTTGGATGTGCCGCGCATAGCCGACATTGTTGTTCATGTTGCTGCGCCCGTTGTGGGCGAAGAAACAGCCGTAGGAGTTGAGCTTCTCGATCTCGGCGCTGTTGAGCGCGAGTCCATGCACCAAGAGGGCGTTGTCCGTCAGCAAGCCGAACTGCTCGAGCCGGTCGATGATGTCCATGTTGTAGTGGTGGTGGCTGTGCACCACATCGTACTTGTCCTCGGCCACATGGAGGTGGATCCCCACCCCCGTCTCCTTGACCGCCTCAGCCATCATCGCAAGTCCCTCATCGGGGATGGTGAAGGGGGCGTGGCCGCCGATCATCGCCTTGACCAGGCGTTTCTCCTTGGCCGCCTTCGCGAAGCGGATGTTCTCCGCCACGCCTCGCTCCACTTCCTCCATGCCGCCGTTTCGGTCGGTGACCTCATAGCAGGTGGAACCGCGCAGCCCCACCTCCTCCATCCCGCGGGCGATGGCATCAAGGCTCCCCTCGATGTACGAGGGGCTGGCATGGTGGTCGATGCAGCAGGTGGTCCCGGCGAGGATCGCGTCGATGGAGCAAATCAGCGAGCTGTAGTAGCACGCCTCCTCGTCCAAGCCACGATCGAGGCGCCACCACCACTCCTTCAACACCTGGATGAAGTCGGTCTGCGGCCCCGCGGTGATTTGCATCCCCCGCGAGAGACCACTGTAGTAGTGGTGATGGGCGCAGACGTTGCCGGCCATGACGGTCTTGCCGCTCCCATTGATGACCTTGTCCGCCGTGACACGCGCGCCGGCATCTTTGCCGATGGTCTTGATCAGATCATCGACGATGACGATGTCCACGCCCTCATTCACGGTGAACGGAGGCGCCGTCTGCATGATTCGTGTATTCTTGATTACCGTGGTAGCCATACTCTCCCCCTTACTCCTCAACATACCCAAGCAGGTAGCTGTACGATTCGTATACCGTCTCGATCAGGGCCGCCGCCTCATCGCTGATCTCGGCGTCGGCTTCCAAGAGCCCCTCACCGTCGATCGTGCAGGCTACGGTCCTCCCCTCAAGGCGGACCAGGACATCCGCCCCGTCGGCATAGAAACCGCTGTTGGACGAGCTGTCGAAGTCCTCCTTCGTGTTGAAGAGGGTGAACTTCTTGCGATAGGGACCGCCGTCGTACGGACAGAAGGTCTCACAGTTCCCGCACTCGTTGCAGAATGCATCGAGGTGGAGGATCTGGAAGGGATCGTCGAAGAGCCCGCTGTTGCGTACGTCGATGGCGACGTTCGCCCGGTTGGGACAGACATCGATGCACTTGTTGCAGAGGTAGGAGCACTCCATGCACCGCAGAGCCTCCGTCTCGGCAAAGCCCGCTTCGCCGAAATTCTTGGAGGGGAGGATCCGACTCTTCTTCTCGGCGAGGGAGGCGAAGTAGGCATTCTCCTCGGCGATCTCCTCCTCTACCTCCTCGAAGTCATACTCCTCATCGTCCCACTCGTCATCATCGTGATCGTGCTCATCTTCATCCTCAGGACCGATGACCTTGTCGATGGCGGCCTCGACCGCAGCCCGGCCGCTGGCGATGCAGCGCACCACCGTCGAAGGACCACTCTGCACATCCCCGATGACGAAGACGTCCTCAATCTGGCTCTCCAGCGTCTCCGCATCGACGATTGGCCACCCCTTCTCGTTGGTGGGGACCCCGTACCAGGTGAGACGGTCGCTGTCGGCCTTCTCGCCGATGGCGGTGATCATCGTGTCGCACTCGATGGTGAAGGTCTCGTCGGTGGGCACCGGACGTCGGCGCCCACTCTCATCCGGCTCCCCGAGCGCCATCTTGCGCACGGTGAGGAGGTTCTCGTCAAAGCGCTCGGGATTGGCGAGGAAGATGAAGTCGATGCCGTCGTCGATGGCGTTGGCGTACTCCTCATGGTCGGCGGGCATCTCGCGCTCGGTCCGGCGATAGATCACCGTCACCTGCTCCACCCCGGCCACCCGGTGTGCGGCCCGTGCCCCGTCCATCGCGGTATTTCCCCCACCCACGACGACCACGTGTCGGCCGAGCGAGAGCGAGGAGGGATCGCGGCGGAACTCGGAGAGGAAGGCGAGCGAGGGTCTCACCCTGCTGCGGTCGCCCTGCAACGGGATCTCATTGTCGATCTCACTGCCGATGGCATAGAAGATGTATTGGTAGCCTTCAGCCTTGAGGGTCGAGACATCGAGGCGCTCCACGTCAGAAGCGAAGTGGAAGTCCACCCCATGGGCCTTGATGAACTCGATGTCGTCCTCGATCGCCTCCACGGGGAGGCGGAAGCCCGGGATGACGTGGCGCACGACGCCGCCGCCACTCATCTCCCGCTCAAACACCGTGGTGTCGAAGCCGGCTCGGGCGAGGAAGTACGCGGCCGACAGGCCGGCCGGGCCGGCGCCGACCACCGCCGCCTTGATGTCGGTCTTCTCCGTCGGCCCCTCCCAATTCTGCCGCTTGAACTCGGCAAAGCCGTTCTCCACGGCAATCCTCTTCATGTCGCGGATCTTCACCGCCCCCTCATAATCCATGCGGGTGCAGTGCAGCTGGCACTGGTGGTCGCAGATGTGGCCGGTGATGGCCGGCAGGGCGTTGGTGTCGTAGATCAGCTCAAGGGCATCGGCGTAGCGCCCCTCCCCCACGAGCTGCACATAATCGGGCACCGGCTGGTGGATCGGGCACGCCACCACACACGGGGCCACGTAGCAGTCCCACATCGGCAGACTCTCACCGATCTTGATGCTGTCGATGCCTCTGAACTCTTTTTCCAGTTCACTGTAGACACCGCTGCGCGCAGCGCGGGCCAGGGACGCGAGCCGATCAATGTCGATGCCTTCCATCTTCCAGCTGTCGCTCTCATCGAGGATCTCTGCCATCTGCGTCAAGCGGGTGTAGCCTCCCGGCTTGAGCAGGTCGGTGGCCAGCGTGATCGGTCGGATCCCGCTCTCGAAGAGCGCCTTGACGGTGAAGGCCGTGGCCCCACCGCTATAGGAGATGGGGAGGGTGCCGCCAAACTCGGCAGAGAGGCGTTCACCCACCGTGGTGGAGATGGGCAGCAGCGCCCGCCCGCTCATATACATCTCGTCGCCCGGCAGCATCCCCTGGTCGTTGACCGAGCCGAGGGTGTTGGTGAGCTTCACGCCGAATCCACGGCCGACGCTCTTGGCGAGCGCGATGAGGCGCGTGAGCATCGCGATGGCATCGCCCCACTGCAGGTCGTTGTCGAAGCTCTCCCGTTTGATGGTGATGTAGTCGTAACCGAGGGTATCGAGAATCTCACGCACCGTCTCGAAGCCGAGCAGCGTCGGGTTGAGCTTGACGAAGGTGTTGAGCTTCTTCTCAGTGAGCATATAGGAGCAGATCGCCTCGATCTCGGCCGGCGGGCAGCCGTGCATCGTCGACAGCGTCGTCGACAGGCAGATGTTCGCGCTGATCTTCCCCGTCAGGCCGGCGAGGTTCTTCTCCCTCCCCTCCCAGGCGGTCCCCTCGAAGAGGCCCTCGGCGATGAGGGCATCGAGCTCACCCAGGTATTGGGCGAAGCGCTCGTCCCGGTTGGCGTCGATCATCGAGTCGATGAAGGTCTGCATCCGCTCACTCTTGATGCCCTCGAGGTTGTAGCCCACCGACATATTGAAGATGAAGGAGGGCTTCTCAAACGGCTTGTCGCCCATCACCGCATCGAGGAGGTGGAGGATGATCCACGCCTTGGCGTACTCATCCCACGCCTTGGTCAGCGTGTACTCGCTCGACCACTCGGTGTTGTACCCCTCGTCGCGTGCATCGATGCACGGCTTCTCAATCTCCAGTTCGTCGAGGATCTGGACGGTCTTCAACTCGATGAAGCGTCCACCGACGAGGTAGCTGGCGATGATGTTCTGCGCAAGCTGGGTATGCGGGCCGGCGGCCGGCCCGACCGGGGTGGAACAGCGCTGGCCGAAGACCGTGATGCTCTTCTTCTGTGAATCGCGGAAGAACTGTTCCTCGGCGATGCCGAAAATGCTCTGGTGGGTACGATACTCACCGACGATACGTTCAATCAGTTCCGAGAAGGGAACAGGGCGCATGATGTCTCCCATACTCACTCCTAAACAGGTTTGGGCCACGCGACAGGGCCCATAGCTATTCTACTGTAGATTAGCGAGAAGTCAATCATTTTTGCAACAACTCGCAACAAATCTACCCCTCATTGTCCCGCAGGGACCCATTGTTCACCACATGATTGTCTCTCACAGAAACCATGCGATACCATAAAATTATATACCGATTTTTGGTCTTTGCGCAAATTGTTTTCTAAAAATTCAACATTAACGAATTCTTCTTTACTTTTTTTAATGGTGCGGTATACTTTGACTCACTATACTGCTATTTCAAATTCATGGAGGAGAGTGATGTTGATCAATTTGCGTGTCAATGAGGAAGTTCGCGCTCGAAATATCCAGCGTTGCAAAGAGAAGGGAATTCTGCTTCCGACCTTTGCACAGATGGCCGATCCCTCCACGGTACCCGCGTCCATCAAGGAGAAGCTCAAGCATACCGGGCTCTGGGATGTCGATCCGTTGAACCTCTTTCGGATCACCTGGAAGAATGAGCCCACCAAGGACGGCGGTACCTTCACCGGCGTCAACTACATCGAGGTCCCCCGTGAGTTGACCGGTGTCAAGGCCCGGATCATCTGTTTGGTCGGCAAGTGGTTCCCCACCGGGGCTCACAAGGTCGGCGCCACCTACGGCTGCCTCGCCCCTGCCTTGGTCAGCGGCAACTTCGACTCGGTCAACCAGCAGGCCGTCTGGCCGTCGACCGGCAACTACTGCCGCGGCGGTGCGTACAACGCGGCGCTTCTGGGCTGTCAGTCCATCGCGATCCTCCCGGCGGAGATGAGCAAGGAGCGCTTCGATTGGCTCAAGAAAATCGCTGGTGAGGTCATCTCCACCCCCGGTGGCGAGTCCAACGTCAAGGAGATCTTCGACAAGTGCCACGAGCTGGACAAAGAGCGGGGCCATCACATCGTCATCTTCAACCAGTTCGAGGAGTTCGGCAACTACCTCTGGCACTACAAGATCACCGGCGGGGCCATCATGGAAATCGCCGACAAGCTCGAGCACATCGACCCGGCGCGGGTACGTGGCCTCGTCTCGGCGACCGGCAGCGGCGGCACCATCGCGGCAGGCGACCTGTTGAAGCTGCACTATCCCAACGTGAAGATCGCGGCCGTCGAGGCGCTGCAGTGCCCCACCCTGCTGAGGAACGGCTTCGGGGCGCACCGCATCGAGGGCATCGGCGACAAGCACGTGCCATGGGTGCACAATGTCAAGAACACCGACATGATCATCGCCATCGATGACCAGGACTGCATGGACACGCTGCGTCTCTTCAACGAGCCGGTGGGCATCGAGTATCTGCGCAAGATCGGCGTGAGTGAAGAGGACATCGCCAACTTGCCGCTCTACGGCATCAGCGGACTGGGCAACCTCCTCGCTTCCATCAAGATGGCCAAGTACTATGAGATGGAGGAGGATGATGTGATCTTCACCCTCCTGACCGACAGTGAGGAGATGTACACCTCCCGCGTCACCGAGCAGGCCGAGATCCAAGGCGAGTTCGATGAACTGGCGGCAGCCCGCGCCTTGGCCGGCTGTCTCCACCATCAGGCGATTGACGGCGTATTGGAGCTGACCTACTATGAAAGACTGAGGGTCCACAACCTGAAGTACTACACATGGGTGGAACAGCAGGGGCGGACCTACGAGGAGCTCAACGCCCAGTGGTACGACCGTGACTACTGGACCAGCATCCCGCCATTGGCCGACGAGATCGATCGTCTGATCGAGGCATTCAATGCGGAGGTCCTGGCCCCATAAGCCAGGACATTCCAGGAGAGCCGGGCCGATGGTCCGGCTTTTTATTGAGGAGGAGAAGCATGAAATTCGTCTATGAGTGCAATGATTGCCACGCCGTCTACGAGAGCGAGGACGTCTTTTACCAGTGCCCGAAGTGCGCCGCCCTCAACGACGGCACCTCGTTTGCCAAGGGCAACGTCATCGTCAAGCTTGACGAACGGTATCTGAAAACACTGAAGAAGCGCACGGAGCTCTCGGTGGCCGACTTCTTGCCGTATGAGATCCCCCACCCCGACTGCTACCCGGTCGGCAACACCCCGATCGTGCGCCCCCGGCGCCTCGGCAGGACGTACGGACTGAACAACCTCAGCTTCAAGATGGACAGCGCGTTGCCCTCCGGCTCCTTCAAGGACCGGGCGAGCCAGTTGATCGCCGCCCAGGCGCTCCATCACCAGGAGACGAGGATCGCCCTCGCCTCCACCGGCAACGCCGGGGCTGCGATGAGCTGTGCCGGGGCCGCCTATGGCCTTGAGATCATCCTCTTCGTACCCGAGACCGCTCCGGCCAACAAGCTGATGCAGAGTGTCCTCTACGGGGCCACGGTGGTCCCGGTGAAGGGCAGCTACGACGACGCCTTCGCCCTCTCGATCGCCTACACCAAGGAGGCGGGGGGCATCAACCGCAACACCGCCTACAACCCGATGACCATCGAGGGGAAGAAGAGCGTCTCCATCGAGCTCTTCCTCCAGATGGGCCGAAGCGTCCCCGACGTCGTCTACGTCCCCACCGGTGACGGCTGCATCTTCGCCGGTGTCTACAAGGGCTTCTTTGACCTCAAGGAAGCCGGCCTCATCACCAAGATTCCCCACCTGGTGGCGGCCCAATCGAGAGAGAGCAACGCCATCGCCCGCGCCTGGCAGACACAGCAGTTCAACAACTTGGAGCGGGCGACCACCCGCGCCGACTCGATCAGTGTGGAGAGCCCGGCCAACGGACGGATGGCGGTGCGCTACATCAGCGAGAGCGAGGGATGGGCGACGGAGGTGGACGACCGGGAGATCCTCGCGGCCCAGCTTGAGCTGGCAAAGGAAGCCGGCGTCTTCGTCGAGCCCGCCGCCTCGTGTGCCTGGGCTGCGCTCAAGAACGACCAGCGGATGCTGGTGGACCGCTTCGGAGAGAACGTCGAGGTCTGCGTCCTGCTCACCGGCACCGGATTCAAGGATATGGCGGTCTTCGACGGCCAGATCAAGATCCCCGAGGCGATCGAGAACTCGGTCGCGGCGATGAAAGAGCGATTCGCCCTCTGATGGCTTTGACAAAAGAGGGGCCTTACAGTACCTTTTCGACAGAAGCAAGAGGAGTCTTTCATGAAGAACTTTGCAATTGGATTGGGCATCGGACTGGTCGTCGCCATCATCGTCCTGATCATCATGGCCATCAAGCGCAGCGGCGACAAGAAGGCCGCGACCAAGGAGCAGGAGCGGCTGAAGATGATGCTCGCCGACCGCATGGACCTGGAGAGTGACGGACTGTTGAAGATCCGGAGTGAGAATGAGGAGCTGAAGAAGCAGAACGAGAACCTGCGGATCACGATCAACACCTACTCCCAGAAGCCCGGGCGCAAGGAAATCGCGCGCCTCAATGTCTATCAAACCGCCGTCGACCGGCTGACCATCAACAGCCCGGGCTTCGGGGCAGCGTGGCAAGCGGCGCTCAAGGAGAGTGAGGCGGAGTTCGAGAAGACCTATGTAGGCACCCAATCGTTCATCAAGCGCCTCATCCCCGTCAAGACCGACGCGAACATACTGCAGATTGAAGAGGACTGACTCTTCGCCGAAATGGTGGAATCGGTAGACACAAGAGACTTAAAATCTCTTGCCCAACAGGGCGTGCGGGTTCAAGTCCCGCTTTCGGCAACCCAATAAGAACATACAACCACGCTCAGCCCCCAGCAATGGGGGTTGTCTCAACACCAATTTGAACAAGTTTTCCTCAAATTTGGGATAGGCTACCATTTACATAGCCTTTTCCTCGATGTAGAGTTCAATCATCAGGGAGGTTGGACCGTAGCACCCGTATTCAAAGAGACCTACGGGAAAACGCATCAACCGTAACCTGAGGATTCGGGAAGTGGGTTTGATTATAGTCCAAAAGACTAAAATCATATATTGGAAATGATAAAGTTCATAGCAGGAAAAATAGATATACTGTTACAAGGAGGATGTAGATGAGAAGAATCGTAATCGAACGTATGATATGTTGATTACAAAAGCCACTGACAATATTTTTTTCTCACGCTGCTGGACGTCTTTTTGCAGAAAGGAGAACTCTTTCTTACATCTTGGAGAGAAAAGAATATGAAAACAATACAAAGAATGAGTGCCTTGATTGTAGCGGGTGTTCTGTTGTTGAGCGGTGCAGCGTTTGGAACGGACATTACAGACGGTACGTCTCAATTCGATATTACTACAAAGATAGAGCAGTTTGTGGGAGTAAAGGTATTAAATAGTGGCACGACAATGACTGATACTCCTATGGATAAAGCATGGTTTGAAAGCCTTACTACTATAAACAATAGTCCTGTTACTGTTGGGGAGACTGGTTCAACATATAATGAGGTGGCTATGGTTGCTTATTACGCAAACACACCTTTTAAATTAACAGTAAATCTCCCTCGCCTCTCTGGATCAAGTGGAAACTCATATACCATAGGGTATGCTTCAAACATACTTGGTGAAGGGTTTACCGAGGAGTGGGGCCAAACAACAGGTATTATGGGAGCACTTGTTGTAGAGGAAACTACATTATCGGATGGAGCGAGTGTAAACGGCGGATCTATATTAATAAACCTGAATTCTAGTGATTATAATTTGGCACCTGCTGATACATATAGTGCAACCATAACGTTTAATATTACAACAATATAGGGAAGAGAGAATAAAAATAGTAACTTTTTAGCTGTATGCATTTTATCTGTCGGTTTGTAGTGTTGGTAATTCTGCATCCTTTGAAAAGCAGATCAAGAGAGGTAGAACTGCAGCCAATACAGGAATAGTGATGGCTAAAACCTGTTGTCCCAAACCGTCCTGTGTTTGGGACATTTTTTTGGACAAGGATGTCATCGCCGCAAAGAGCGACGACCCTCTTCTCTACCACATCGCACGATTGGTCAATGATCAATACAGAGAGAGCCAGACGTTTTCTGGTGACCATCGGGGGGACGCATTACACTCCCCCATACCGATGGAACTTGATGTGAAGGAGCGGATTGCTCTGGGTATCGAAACAGAGAATTCCCCCCCTATCGACACCGCCATCGACCTCTGCTTGTACTGCATGAAAACCCAAATCTTCAACGATGGAAACAAACGCGCCTCCATACTGCTTGCCAATCACTACTTGATCGGTAAAGGTGAGGGGTTGCTGGTGATTCCCGAAGGCAGGGTCAATGAGTACAGGACCCTGTTGATTGCCTACTATGAAGCAAAGGGGGAAGCCCAGATCAGGAAATTCATGAAGGACGTATGTTGGAGGACTTTTTAAGATAGGGATCGGTCTAGATGTTGACCCACCCTACTCCCTCAACGCCGTGATCGAATTATCATGGACACCGTCCGGGTGCAGATACGCAACATTGGCCATCAGAGAGATGACGGCCATCAGTACAGTATGAAAAGATATAGCAACACCAACCCGATTGTTTCAGGCCTCACTTCTTTTTCTTTGTACTTGCCTCCAGATCGTACTTGGCGTAGGTGTCGTCTGTCCTGGGCCTGCTGGTCGTGGTGACGCAGTCCACCCCGTTCGACACCACGCGGACGTAGCCGTCAAGGGTATCGGTGAAGACCTGGGCGCCGGCTCGTGCATAGTTGGCGTAAACGATCTCGTCGATGGCGTTGCCGCTGGTGGCAACCACCACCTGGGGGCTCGTTGCCTGTGCCCACTCTCTGGAGTTTGAGGTGTTGCGTCCGTGGTGGCTCGCCTTGACCAGATCGACGTTGAGCTGGTCTGCGTACTCCCCGATCAGCTCATACTCCACCTCGATGTAGATGTCTCCGCTGAAGAGGGCAGAAAAATCCTTGTAGGTGAATTTCAGGCTCAAGGAGCTGTTGTTCATCGCGATGGTGCCGAAGCTCTCCCCGATGAGATCAGAGGAGGGATTGAGGACATCGACTGCGACATCGCCGATGGCGAAGGAATCGCCTCTGCTCAGGATCTTGAGGTTCGGCTTGAACACCTCCATCGCCTTGTCGAACTTCTCCACGACGGTGGGCTTGAGGTTGAGCGTCCCGTTGATGTACATCGTCCCCACCTCGAAGTTCGCCAACACCCCGTTTGCACCGATCAGGCCGCCGTAGTGGTCGTCATGCATATGCGAGAGCACCAGATGGTCGATCCGCTTGATGCCCAGCTGCCTCAGGTTCTCCACCAGGGTCGGTGCATAGTCGACCCGGGCTCCGTCGATGAGCATCACCTCACCACCGGGGAAGGTGATGAGGCAGCTGTCCCCATACTTGGTGTCCTGGGAGGAGGCCATGCGCTGCCCCTCGCCCGACATGAAGTAGAAGCGCAGGGTCCCGCTCTCAGCTGAGAGGAGTGGTGCATCCTCGGTCCATGGGATGGCGAGTCCTGATGACTCCCCCTGCCAGACCTCATGGGTGTACAGCCCACCGTGGGTAGAGGTACAGGAGAGGGTGACGATCAAGAGTAGGGAGAGAAGGACAATGGCGAATCGTTTGTTCATGGGTTCTCGACTGCTCCTTTTTTGACAGGATAGCTGAGGGGCAGTGAGGGCACAAGGGTTGAAGATTGGAAAATACATTTCAGGTCAAGACCATAAAACCATTCCGATTCTCATGATTTACAACAATACGCGCCAAACCCGCTGACCAAGGACCGAGGTACATACATCGACGCGAGCCTGGAGCAACACAACATCGTCGATTGGTTGCTGGGGCGTTAGGCGGTCAGGTGGTTATCAATAGATTGGGCCTTCTCACCCACCAAAGGAGAGGGAGACCTTTCCCAGCAGGAAATCCTCCAGGTTGTAGTGGGTGATGCCGTCGCGGGAGAAGTCCAAACGATCCAGCGAGAGCACATAACGCGGCCAGTTGTCCTTGATTGGTGCAAAGGAGCTGAATTCACGCCTCACCGTCTCCTCGCTGCTCAAGAGGTAGGCGACCTGGATGTAACAGCGCCCCGAGCCATCTTTGACGATGAAATCGACCTCGCCCCTTGCTGTCTTGCCGATATACACCTCATGGCCACGGGCGACCAGCTCATTGTGGACCACCGTCTCAAGGGGACGGCTTTGCAGGTCATCGCGTCCTCCCCGATGCAGCGTGATGAAGGCTGGGTCGATGGCATAGTACTTGGAGAGCGTTGAGAGCGCCTTCTTCCCGGCAATATCGAAGCGAGAAACCTTCTGTATGAGATAGGCGTTCTCCATCTCACAGAGGTAAGAGTAGATGGTCTGCACCGCCACGTGCTCCTCACGACTGCTCAAATAGCCGGCGATGTTCTTCGTTGAGATGGTCGACCCCGATTCGCCCATGATGAACGAGAGCACATTGTAGAAGAGATCGCGATGCTTGATCGGACGGGAGGGCCAGACGTCCTTGGTGATGATGCTCTGCAAGAGGTTCCCCAAGAAGGATCGGATCTCCGTCTCATTTGTGAGGAGGAATCGTTGGGGAATGCCTCCCCACTTCAGATACTCCTCAAGGGGAAGGTCGCGCCCCAACTGGGCACAGTACTGCTTCGCCTCCCCATAGGTGAACGGCATGATGGTATAATCGAGGGTACGGCCGACGAGGTGGGTAGCCAGCTCCCCGCTGAGCAATTGGGAATTTGATCCGGTGACGAAGAGCGAGATGGGCAACAGCGCCTTCAACGATGCAATTACCCGCTGGAAGTCTTTCAACCGTTGAATCTCATCGATGAAGACGTAGCAGTACCCGTGCTCTTCAATGAGATCCAAAACCGCTTGGTGGAACCGACCGGGGTCGTCGAGATATTCAGCCCACCGATAGTCCTCCAAGCTCAGCTGCAGTATCTTCTCACCCGCTCCCCGTTCTTCCAACTCAGCGATGACCTGAGCCATGAGGGTCGATTTGCCGCTTCTGCGGACCCCCGAGATGATTTTGATGAAATCCTGAGAATCGAAATATGGACGGATTCGCGACAGGTAGAGCTCTCGTTTCAACATACCGTATCATACCATGGAATCTCAGAATTTGAAAGTTTATCTTGTACCATTAGATAAAATATATTTTTTTAAGAGTTTATCTAACTAATATCTCTATATTCTATTAATATACACCAATAGTACAGCTTATTTCAGCTATTGCTCGCTCCCCCTGAGAGTTTTGGAGGCAATTACCGTACTCTCGTACTCATACCAACTTCAATCGGATGCCGTATTCACCAATGAGTCGGGTGATCCGGCACCCGCGTGGACAGAGATTGCAGGAGATCAGGGTCATCATGCGTCTTCGTGTTTCATGGTCCCTGTCTTTTTCTACCCGTGAATATCTTTTTGATTATACCATGCCGCTCGGTTGCTTCATCCAGAGATGTGTTGAAATATGTTGAAGATTCCGTGGGCATGAAAAGATGGGATTACCAGTGGTAAAAGGAGATACTCCATAGATAATTGCTAAATATTGTTGAATTTATCGTATTTTCTTAATCCCTCTATGGTTAGCTGTCAAATGTTGGGATATTGTCAGGAATATTAAGACAAATTGAAACAAAAGGCGGAATTTCCTTTTGATTTGTGCATAGTATCGGCTATAATTTAAACGCTTCATCGACTCTTGTACCGATGTTCCCGCACAGGGAGGGATATTGATAGTGTCACCAAAACGCGTGAAAGCCGATAAGAACAACTCCACAGTACACCGGAATCCAATGACGAGACGCGCGAAGCGTGATGCCCTCACCTTCGCGCTCTTCACCTTCCCCAACTTCCTCCTCTTGACGGTCTTCGTCTTCTGGCCGATCTTCTACAGCCTCTTCCTCAGCTTCTTCAAGTGGGATATGATCGCGCCGAAGAAACGCTTCATCGGGCTGGAGAACTACCGGGTGATGTTCACCGACCCGGTCTTCTGGTTGGTCACCAAGAATACCTTGATCCTCTCCGTCTGGGTCGTGGTCCTCAAGTTGGTGATCTCGCTCGGCCTCGCGCTGGTGATGAACCGAGATTTGAAGGGGCGTTCCTTCTACCAGGCCATCATCTTCAGCCCGACCTTCACCACCAGCGTCGCGGTGGCGATGGTGTGGCGGTGGATCCTTGAACCGGACTATGGGTTGCTGCGCGTCTTCATGCGTCCCTTCGGCATCGCCCCCATCAACTGGATCGAGTCGACCACCCACTCCCTGCCGGCGGTCATCATCGTCCTGATCTGGGTGGGCATCGGCTACGACATGGTGATCTTCCTCGCCGGGCTCAAGAACATTCCCCCCGAGCTCTACGACGCCGGCCTCGTCGACGGGGTGAACCCGCTGCAGGAGTTCATCCACATCACCTTCCCCCTCCTCTCCCCGACGACCTTCTTCTTGACCATCACCGGCTTCATCAGCGCGTTGAAGTCCTTCGACATCATCTCGATCCTCACCGGAGGGGGGCCGCTCAACAGCTCGAACGTGTTGGTGCACTTCCTCTACGAGAACGCCTTCCGCTGGTTCAAGACCGGGTACGCCAGCGCCCTCGCCCTCTTGTTGTTCGTCGTCATCATGACGATCACCCTGATCCAGAACCGCCTCTCCAAGCGGTGGGTCCACTACTAGGAGGCGGTCATGGCACGCATTATATTCGGAAAGAAAACACCGTCCTGGATCATCGGGCGCACCCTCACCCACCTGGTGCTGATCATCTTCACCCTGGCCGTCGGCCTCCCCTTCTTCTGGATGATCACCACCGCCCTGAAGAGTCCCGCCGAGGTGGCGACCTTCCCGCCGATCTGGTGGCCGAAGACCATCAAGTGGGACAACTTCTCCAAGGCGTGGGCGACGGCCCCCTTCGGCCGCTTCTACATCAACAGCTTCGTCACCGCCATCACGGGGGTCCTCCTGGAGGTCTCCATCGCCGCCCTCTCGGCGTACGCCTTCGCCTGCATCCGCTTCAAGTACCGCGACCTCTTCTTCCTCGTGATGCTCGCCGCCCTGATGATCCCCTCCCAGATCGCCCTCATCCCCAACTACGTCATCCTCTCCAAGCTGAAGTGGATCAACACGTACAAGGGCATCGTCATCCCGTATGTCTCGAGCGTCTTCGGCACCTTCCTGCTGCGCCAGTACTTCCTCTCGGTGCCATCCTCGCTCTACGAGGCGGCTGAGATCGACGGACTGTCGCACTTCAAGACGCTCATCTACATCGCCTTGCCGCTGGCAAAACCGGTGTTGGGGACCCTGGTCCTCTACATCTTCATCGGGAAGTGGAACAACTACCTCTGGCCCCTCATCGTGACGACCAAGCAGCGGATGCGCACCTTGCCGGTTGGCCTGGCCATGGTGCGTGACGCCGAGTACGCCATCGGACCGGAGCACCTCATGGCCGCGGCGATCTTCGTCCTGGTCCCGGTCCTCATCGTCTACTTCTTCAGCCAGAGAAAACTCATCGAGGCCATCGCCGCCGGTGCGGTCAAGGGCTGACCTTTCTGTATGATTGTGCGCGATGCGAGGCATCGCGATAACTAAGGAGGTATTGCTATGAAGAAAAGGAACCTGGTATGGATTCTTTTACTCGCTGTTCTCTTCCTCTCCTCCCCCCTCTTTGCCCAGGCAAAGTCGGAGGCGAAGCCGGAAGGACCGATCAAGATCGTCTACTGGCGGAGTCTGACCGGAGTAGCCGGAGAGTCGCAGGATGAGGTGGTGAGGCGTTTCAACGCGTCTCGCAACGACATCATCGTCGAGGCGGAGTTCCAGGGCGCCTATGCGGAGATCCTGCAGAAGATGACCGCGGCGGTCGCGGCAGGCGACATGCCCGATGTGGTGCTGCTCGACTCCCCGCACATGCCGATCTTCGCGAAGAACGGAGTGTTGGTCGACCTGGGCCAGTATGTCAAGGATGAGCCGAAGGGCTTCATCGACGACTACATCCCCGGCCTGCTCGCCGATGGCTACTACCACGGCACGCTCTATGCCCTGCCGGCGATGCGCTCGACCCCGTTGCTTTACGTCAACGGCGACATGCTCGCCGCAGCCGGCCTTCCGCGCCGCGCCCCGGAAACCTGGGATGAACTGCGCGAGTGGGGCAAGAAGCTGACGAAGATCAACGCCAAGGGGGAACTCGAGCAGAGCGCCGTCGGTCTGACCACCGGCCTCACCACCGCCCACTGGTACTTCCAGGGAGCCGTCTACGCCTTCGGAGGCTTGGTCAGTGACGAGGACTTCGGCATCCACCTGACCGACGCTCCGGCACTCGAGCTCGCACAGCTCTGGCAGGACATGGTCTTCAAGGATCGCTCGGCCATCCCATCCAACAGCCACGACGACTTCTTCAACAAGAAGGTCGCCATGGTCTTCGGATCGACCGGTTCGATGGGCAACGTCTACTCACGGGCTGACTTCCAGGTCATCCCGGCCTTCCTGCCCGGCCAGAAGCAGAACCTTGTTCCCGTCGGTGGCGCGGTCATCGCGATGCCGAAGACCGGGGACACGTGGAAGCAGTGGGCCGCCTGGGAGTTCCTCAAGTACTTCACCGGCACCGAGAGCCAGGCATACCTCGCCCGGCTGACCGGCTACATGCCCAACAGCTACTCGGCGAGCAAGGATCCGGAGCTGGTGGCGTACTACAACGCCAACCCGCAGTGGAAGGTCGCCATCGACCAGCTGAACTACGTCCGCCCGCAGGCGAGCGTCATCAGCTTGCCGAAGGGAACGGCGATCCTGCAGCAGATGGTCGAGAAGCTGATCATCGCCAATCGTGACGTGAAGACGGTCATGGAGGAAACGACCGCCGATCTGAAGAAAGAGTACAATGACAACTACTAAGCTGCGTCGTATTCACACAGTGGCCGCTTTTGCGGCCACTGTGTTCATCATACCCCTGCTGTGCATCCTCAGCTCGTGCACCACCAAGGAGACAAGCCACATTATGCCCCCCATCACCAAGGTCGCCCATCGCGGCGGCAGTCTGCTCGCTCCCGAGAACACCCTCGCATCCTTCCAGCGCGGCATCGACGAGGGCTGTGATGCCATCGAACTCGATGTCCACCTCAGCCAGGATGGCGTTTTGATCGTGATGCACGACCCGTCCCTCTTCCGCACCACCGAGCGCGAGGGGTATGTCGGAGAGTGGAGCTATGCGGCCATCAAGGAGCTTGATGCCCGCTCGAGCTGGCACGGTGAGGAGGAGTATGGGGTACAGCGTGTCCCCTCCTTCGAGGAGGTCCTCGCTCTCATCGTCCGCCAAGAGCGACAGGTCGCACTGCAGGTGGAGATCAAAACCGACCAAAACAATCATCGGTATGAGGGCATCGAGGAAGCGGTGGTCAACGCACTCAGAGAGTATGATCTCATTGAGCGGACGGTCATCATCAGCTTCGATTTCCCCACCCTGCTCACAGTCCGGGAGATCGAGCCCGCCCTCAGGCTCGGGGCCCTGGTGAGCCGCACGTACCTCGAGACCATCGGTTTGGATGGCCCAGCCGCCGTGGCCGCCTCCATCGCCGATCTCGGTGTCGAGTACGTGGCCATAAACTACACCTATCTCTCAGCAAAACTCTCCGATGAGTTTCGCCACAGCGGCCTCCTCATCGGGGCATGGACAGTCAACAATGAGAAGGACATCCGGCGCATCAGTGCCATGGGGGTGGATTTCATCACCAGCGACCGCCCCGATCTTTTGCGTGAGTTGATCCCCTGATTCTGCTGGAATTTGTACACGTGTCTCGTGAATTTCTCGTTTTCGTGTATATATCGGCTATTCAATTTCTCGTTTTCGTGTATTATAATGGGGTATCAATTCCTTGTAATCGTAAAACCAATGGAGTTATACCATGAAAAGAAAGATATACGATGATCTCCTGAAGTGGAAACGTGAAGAAAGAGGGAGAACGGCGGCACTGGTCAATGGGGCCCGTCGTGTCGGGAAAAGCTATATCGTAGAGGAGTTTGCGAAGGCTGAATATGCAAGTTATATCTTGATCGACTTCAATCGTGTGAACCAGCATATCACGGACCTGTTCGTACACTACCTTGATGATCTGGATACGTTCTTTCTCTATCTTTCAAGCTACTACAATGTGACATTGCATGAACGGGATACATTGATTATCTTCGACGAGGTGCAACTTTTTGCGCGCTCACGCTCAGCAATCAAGTATCTGGTCGCCGATGGTCGGTATGACTACATTGAGACCGGCTCCCTCATGAGCATCAAAAAGCATGTCGAACATATCGTCATCCCCTCAGAGGAACGCCATTTCAATCTATACCCAATGGATTTTGAAGAATTCCTCTGGGCCCTCGGTCAAGAGACGCTGATGGACCTCATCAGGAAGTGTTTCAACGAGAAAAAACCATTGGGGCAGGCCATGCACCGAAAGGTCATGGACTATTTCAGACAATATCTCATTGTAGGAGGAATGCCCCAGGTAGTCAGTACATACGCACAAGATCGTGACTTTACCAAGGTGGACCGGGTGAAACGAGATATCCTTACCCTCTACCGATCCGACATCGTGAAGCATGCCCAAGGGTATGAGATGCGGGTAGAGCAGATTTTTGACGACATCCCTGCGCAACTTACAAGACATGATCGTAAATTCAACTTGTCTTCATTGCAAAAAGAAGCGCGGATGCGTGACTATGAAGATGCGCTATTCTGGCTCGATGATGCGATGATCGTGAACATCTGTTATGGCGCAAGTGCGCCGAATCTTGGGTTGAGACTCAACATGGACCGCCTGACACTCAAATGCTATATGGCTGATACGGGGCTTCTCATCAGCCACGCCTTCGATGAGAATGGCATCGTGAGTGAGGAGATCTACAAGAAGATCCTCTTCAACAAACTGGAAGTCAATCTGGGGATGATCATGGAGAACAGTGTGGCGCAGATGCTGGTGGCAAGCGGCCACAAACTGTACTTTTACTCCAACCCATCGCGCGATGACGCCTCATCACGCATGGAAATCGACTTTTTGATAGCAAAGAGCACGATCAGCAATCGGCACAACATCTCCCCGATCGAGGTGAAATCAAGCGCGTACTATACACTGAGCTCGCTGAGAAAGTTCAGGACTCAGTATGGCCAACAGCTCCACACCCCCTATGTGCTCCACACCGGCGATGTCAAGGAGGAGGACGGAATCGTCTATCTCCCCCTCTATATGACACCGCTGCTGTAGGGCCAGCATCCGCGGTGATGACCGCGCTCCATCAGATTTGCCATGCTCCCAACAGCAGAAGAATCTTGTCCTTGAAATGCTCCACCACCACGGGGTTCACCCGCTCCTTCTCTTTGGATGTGATCGGGCACATCAGGGCAAGCCCATACTGGTTGTATGATCGAGGAGTCAACACGAGGGCCGGCCGAAAGCCCCCGGGTTCTTCTCCGTGATACCCTGAAGAACTCAAAGAGACAATATCCCCTTCTTCCGGAATTGCTCACCATGCTTCGCCTCCCACCTCATCGCAACAGAAATCAACATGGTGAAGATTGTCCACAGTGATTGCAGACAACAGCTGCTCCAGCTCTTCTTTCCTGGAGCGCTGTATCGGTATTAGTTTGATGCATCCGTCTTCCACGCCGCACCCCTTTGTATCCGTGAAGATCATGGACCCAACCTCCTCAATGGATATACTCAATCAATACGTTGCGTTCTCTTTCCCAATAGGGCCCGATACAGCCCCTGTGCTTCAAATTGCGTCCAGTGCAATTATTTCGTTGTTGGTTGCATAAAAATACAATTCAGTGCATAACAAATTGACAAAAGATGCCACAACGTCTAGATTGGGTGGAACACAACGGGGGTGACCATGAGTGATAGTGCGGTAACGGAAGAGACGCTCACCAAAGAGGAGATCATCGCACAACAGATGCTGGAAGAGAAAGAAGCCGATGGGAAGCTGAGAAGCTACCGTGGGCCCGTGGAACAGATCATCACCGTCCTCTTTCTCATCTGGTCGGTGTATCAGATCTGGGCCAACACCATCGGCGTCGTCGATGCCATGGCGATGCGCACCTGGCACCTGCTCTTCCTGCTGGTCTTCACGTTCCTGCTCTTCCCCGCCTACAAGAGTGAGCGGCGCATACGGACCATCCCTCCTGTCTTCGACATCGTCCTGCTCGCCTTGACCGCCGTCGCCTTCTTCTACCTGTTGACCAACTACGTCTCGGTGGCGAAGCGAGGCGGCTACCTCAACAAGGCCGATCTCTGGATCGCCGGCATCACGATGCTCCTGGTCTTCGAGGCCGCCCGGAGGGCGTGTCGTTCGCTGGCCATCCTCGGCCTCATCTTCCTCCTCTACAACTTCCTCGGCCAGTTCATCCCCGGAACCCTCGGGCACGTCGGCTTCTCCCTCAAACGGGTGCTCACCATCATGATCTGGGGAAGCCAGGGGATCTTCGGCGTCGGCATCGGGGTGAGCGCCACCTACATCTTCCTCTTCGTCCTCTTCGGCGCCTACCTCAAGTACAGCGGCTTCAGCCAGTTCATCAACGACATCTCGTTGACGCTTGTGGGACAGACGGCGGGGGGACCGGCCAAGGTCGCCGTCATCGCCAGCGCCCTCTTGGGGATGATCAACGGCTCGGCGATCGCCAACGTGGCGACGACGGGGACCATCACCATCCCGATGATGAAGAAGACCGGGTACAAGAAGGAGTTCGCCGGAGCCGTCGAGGCGGTCGCCTCCACCGGTGGACAGTTCACCCCGCCCATCATGGGGGCCGTCGGCTTCGTCATGGCCGAGTTCCTCGGGGTCAGCTACACCAAGGTCCTCGTCGCCGCGGCGTTGCCCGCCTTCCTCTACTACCTCTCCCTGATGTTCGCCGTCCACTTCGAGGCCAAGAAACTCGGCCTCTCCGGCCTCTCCAAGGAGAACATCCCCGATGCGCTGGTCGTCTTGAAGCAGCAGGGGCACCTGCTCATCCCACTGGTGGTGCTCTTGGGCCTCCTGGCCCTCGGCTTCACCCCGCTCTACAGTGCGGTCATCTCGATCTTCGCCACCATCGGCGCCTCATGGCTCAGGAAAGAGACGCGCATGACCTGGCGCATCATCGTCCAAGCCACCGTGGAGGGGGCGCGTTCGGCCATCACGGTGGGGATGAGCTGCGCCATCATCGGCGTGATCATCGGCACCGTCTCCCTCACCGGCCTCGGCCTCTCCTTCGGGTATCTGGTCCTCCGCATCGTCGGCAACGGCCAGCTCTATCTCGGCGGCCTGATGGTCATGCTGATGAGCACCGTATTGGGCATGGGCGTGCCCGGCGTCGCCGCCTACGTCATCGTCTCCACCGTCAGCGTCCCGGTGCTCATCCAAGGGGGCGCCATCCCGATGGCGGCCCATATGTTCTGCCTGATCTACGCCTGCCTCTCCAACATCACCCCACCGGTGGCGATGTCCAGCTATGTGGCAAGCGGCATCGCGGACAGCGATATGACGAAGACCAGCCTCATCGCCGTCAAGCTCGGCCTCACCGGCTTCATCCTCCCCTTCTTCTTCCTCGGCAACCCGATCCTACTCTTGGGAACCGTTGAGGGCGCCTCGGTTCTGCTCACCGTGAGAGCCGTCCTCACCTCCTCGGTCGGCGTTATCGTGCTGGCCGCAGGCCTGGAAGGCTACCTCTTCGACCGCCTCAAGATCGCAGGACGGATTCTCTTGATCGGTGCAGGCCTGCTCTTCATCGAGCCGAAGCTGGCCACCGACCTCTTGGGCCTCGCCCTCACTCTCGTCGTCGTAGTCGCACAACTGATGAACCGTTCATCAAACAATACACGGATAAGGAGTCAAGTATGAAAAAGAGCGTTGCAATACTGGCGGTCCTGTTGTTGCTGGGAGCCTCCCTCTTCGCGACAGGGTCGCAGGAGACGGGCACCGTCAAGAAGACCGTCATCAACTTCCCCACCGCGGCGACCACCGGGGCCATCTACCCCCTCGGGTCGGCCATCGCGAACCTGTGGAACAACACCGTACCGAATGTACGTACCAGCGCCCAGGCGAGCGCCGGGGGAATCGAGAACCTCAACCTCGTCGCCGATGGTGAGGCGCAGATGGGGGTGGCCGTCACCTCCATCATGTACGAATCCTTCAACGGCATCGGCTCCTTCGAGGGACGGGCCAACCCCAACCTCCGCGTCATGATCGGGCTCTACCCCAACCCCAACCAGGTCGTCGTCACCAATGCAAGCGGGGTCAACAGCCTCACCGACCTGGCCGGCAAGCGCTTTGCAAGCGGGGCGCCCGGCTCAACCACCGAGGTTGAGACGGACATCCACCTCAACACCGCCGGCCTTCGCTACCCGGAGGGGCTCCGTGTCCAATACGTCGGCTTCACCGAAGCCATCGATCTGATGCGCAACAAGCAGCTCGACGGTGCCTGGATCATGGCGGGCATCCCCAATGCCGCCGTCACCGAGATGCTCTCCACCGCCGGAGGCAAGCTCCTTGAGATCGACGACGACCTCATCGCCGCCCTGCAGAAGGAGTACCCCTGGTATGGCGCCTACACCATCCCCGCCGGAACCTACCCGACCCAGGAGCAGGATGTGCAGACGAGCGCCATCAAGATCACGATCTTCACCGATGCCCGCGTCGATGACGAGGTCATCTACCAGCTGACCAAGACCTTCTGGGAGAACTTCGACGAGCTGAAGAAGACGCAGGCTCCGCTGGCCAATGTCGTCAAGGAGGAGACCACCAAGGACCTCGCCGGCCTGCCGATCCACGATGGGGCGGCGCGCTACTACAAGGAGATCGGGCTCCTGTAGACCATGTCCAACCGCGATGGGACCGGCAGCAGCCGGTCCTTTTTTGTCATCGAAGATCAAGGTGCTGCACAGAGTTTTGATATCCATCGCATTTTTCTGCGCGGTATCGACCAGTCCTTGCCACGCTGCGCCCCTGATTTCCCCCTCCATCCCCCACGATCTTCGATTGTTATGGAATGATGAAGATAACCCTTTACAGATTACAGTTCCTATAGTAGAGTTCAAATCATCAATGTGTATTCAGATTTATTGTTTACTTTTAATTAATGTATTCGTATTCACATAAATCTTTGTACACAGACTACGGAAACCCCTGGAGAGTCAGAAGACACCGGGGAGGAGGAAAACATGAAAAAACTGGTCATTGGGTTGCTCATTGCTCTCACCATCTTCACTGGTTGCTCAAAGTCGACCACCAGCGAAAGTGCGGCATCGCCTGCCAAGAGTGTCGAGAAAGTGCACAAAATCAAGATTGGGCATGAATTCACCACCGACAGCCCGCGTCACAAAGCCTTGGAAATCTTCAAGGCCTATGTCGAGAAGGAGTCTGAGGGGAGACTGGCAGTGGAGATCTTCCCGGCAGGCATCTTGGGCAAAGAGGCCGAGATGATCGAATCGGTGAAGATGGGCAACATCGAGATGTACGTCGGTGGCCCCTTCGATCCGCAGACCGAGAAGCTCAACCTGATCTTGATGCCGTTCTTCTTTGAGGACCAGGATGCCCTCATGCGGGTGGCCAAGAGTGACATCGGCGCCGCCATCAGGAAGGATGGTGAGAAGAACAACCTGAAGCTTCTGGCCTTCGGCGACGCTGGTTCCAGGCAGATCACCAACAACGTGCGCCCCATCAAGAGCCCGGCCGACATGAAGGGCCTGAAGATCCGGACCCCGGGCATGGAGTCCATCATCAAGTGCATGGAGACGCTGGGAGCCAACACGGTCTCTATCCCGTATGCCGACGTCTATATGGCACTGAAGACCGGAGTGGCGGACGGACAGGAGAACCCGCTGGCGAATATCGGTGACATGAAGTTCTACGAAGTGCAGAAGTACATGACCTACATCGACTATCAGTTCCACCCGGAGGTGATCAGCGCCAACTTGAAGTTCTTCAACAGCCTCCCCGCCGATCTGCAGCAGATCATCGAGGATGGTGCATGGATCTTTACCGAAGAGCAGAACAAATTCCGTTCGGCCATGGACGGAGAGGTCTTGGAGAAGATCAAGGCCAGTGGTGTACAGGTCTACGTGCCGACCAGCGCAGAGAAGCAGGCCTTCATGGATGCATCGGCCCCGGTCTATGATTACTTCATCAACAAAGGCGTCTTCACGAGAGAAGAGCTTGAGGCAGTCCGGAAGGTCGCCCAAGGCAAATGATTCCAAGTTCCGTCACCCAGCGCTCTGGGTGACGGAGTCTTTGAGGTTTACATGAATACGATAATCAAAGGAATCGACAGATTTTTTTCAGTGGTGCTCTCCCTGATGGTAGCGGTGCTTGCCTCCGGGGTGATCCTCACGGTATTTATGCGGTACTTCTTCAGCATATCCTACGGATGGTTTGAAGAGTTTCTCACCATGCTATTCGTTTCGATCACCTTCCTCGGATCGGCGGTCTGTATCAGAGAGAAGCAGCACATCAATATCTCAATCCTTATCGATGGGTTCACGGGCATGGCGAAGAAGATTTCAACGATCTTCATCGAGGTGGTCTACATCGCGGTATCTGCGTTCCTGCTGGTGTATAGCGTGAAGTGGATCCAGGCGGTCGGAGGGACGGTCTCTCCGTCATCAGGGATTCCGTTCGGCTGGTACTATTCGGTGGTCCCCGTCGCTTCAGTACTCTCCATCTTCTATGCCTGCACCAATATAGCTGGATTATTCGTTTCAATTCCCGAACCGATAACAGGCTACTTCACCGACGATGTGATTCAAACGGAGGAACCGAAATGAGTCTTGTAGTAATGTTCACAGTCCTCATCGTCTTGCTGGTGTTCGGTGTGCCGGTCGCCTTCTCCATCGGAGGATCGGGGATCATCTATATGCTGCTCAGCCAGCCCTCCTTCCTCCTCTCCTTGCCGCAGCGCATCTGGAGTGGCACCAACAGCTTCATCATCATCGCGATGCCGCTCTTCATGATGGCCGGTGAGTTGATGAACCACAGCGGCCTCACCAGGCGCCTCATCGACTTCTCGCTCCTCTTGGTCAGACCGTTCAAGGGAGGACTGGGCGAGGTCAACGTCATCGCTTCGATGATCTTCGGGGGCATCACGGGCTCTTCGGTCGCGGACACCTCCGCCATCGGCAGCATCCTCATCCCCGATATGATCGAGAAGGGATACCCCCGCGAATTCACCACCGGTGTCACGGTCGCGTCCTCCACCATGGGGATGATCATCCCCCCCTCCATCCCGATGCTCATGTATGCGATGGTCAGCGGTGCGAGCGTTGGAAAGCTCTTCATCGCCGGTCTCATCCCGGGGATCTTGGTGGGAATTTTCCAGCTGGTCTACACCTTCGTCGTCTCCAAGAAGCGCAAGTACCCGCAGGAGACCGAGCCGATGACCAAGCGGGAGGTGCTCCACACGGCGAAGGAGGGCTCCTTGGCGGTGCTCATGCCGCTCCTCATCATCGTGACCGTCTCCTTCGGCATCGCCACAGCGAGCGAGAGCGCCGGCATCGCCTTGCTGTATGCGCTCATCCTCGGCTTCCTTGTCTATCGGGAGCTGAAGGTCAAGGATGTGATCCAGTCCTTGAAAAAGACCGCCGTCATGACTGCATCCATTATGATCATCGGTGGCTTCACCATGGTCTTCACCTGGGCGCTGGCCATCGAGCAGGTTCCGAATGCCATCGCAACGTTCCTGCTCACCTCATCCATCCCATACTGGTTGGTCCTGATACTGCTCGATCTCCTCATCCTGCTGCTCGGCACCTTCCTCGATGTCGTGCCCTGCATCCTCTTGATCGCACCGATCTTCCTGCCGGTGATGCGGCAGCTCGGGATGGAAGAGCTGCAGTTCGGCATGATTCTCGTCGTCGGCCTCGCCATCGGGTTGGTCACTCCCCCGGTGGGCATGTGCCTCAACGTCGGGGCAAAGATCTCGGGCATGTCCATCGTCAAGATCTTCAAGGCTGCACTCCCCTTCTTGATCTGCAACCTGTTGGTCCTCTTGCTGGTGACCTTCGTCCCGTCGATCAGTCTTTTCCTCCCCTCTCTGCTTTGATCAGAGCATTCGGGTGGTTCCAAGGTCTCGCCATGGCGTTGGAACCACCATCATCTCACCCCACGTGGTCTCTGATACTGCACAGCTTGAGTGAGCATGTATTTGCTTCCACTGGGAAAATTGGTATGGTATAGGTGCGCCCCCGGCACAAAAGGATACGATGAATGGAACAGACAGCGCTATCGACTCCAAGTTTAGATATTTTCTTGACGCTTCGCAAAGAGTTGCTTGATTTGACGATCGAACCAGGCCAACAGATTGTCGAAAGTCATATCTGCGAACGGTTTGGATCTTCCCGGCCCCCGGTGCGCAATGCGTTTCAACGCTTGCAGGATCTGGGCTTGGTCGAGGTCATTCCGTACAAGGGAGTGTACGCCAGCCTGCTCGATCTCGACTACATCCACCAGATGATCCACATGCGCACCACCGTAGAGGGGCAGATCATCGCAGACTTCATCAAGAGCGACCCGAACCCCTTCATCATCGAGGAGTTGGAACACAACCTTCGCAAGCAGCAGATCCTCATCGAGCAAAATGAGGTCGACATCAACGTCTTCTATAAGCTGGACACGGACATGCACAGCATTTGGTTCGCCGATCGAAGGTGTTCCGGGATTTGGAATCTGATCCAACAGCAGGAGATCCACTACACCCGATTCATCATGCTCGACTTCGTGGCGACACAGAACTTCAAGGAGATCTCAAGCAACCACCAGGAGCTCTTGGACATCATCAAGAACAAAGAGCTTGACCTCATCGACCCCGTCCTCGGCAGGCACCTCAATGGGGGCCTGAGGAGAATGGGGAAAAAGATGCTTGAGCAGTACCGCAGGTACTTCAAACCAACGAAGGATGAAGAGTTCTGGGACGCGTACAAGAAGGCATACTTCACCGACAAGCCTTGATGAGGGGGAGGACGGAAGCCTCCCGCTCTGCCCTTCTTGACAGGTGCCGCTCTCTGCGGCACGCTTGGACCATGTCCATGGCCATCCCCGCTTCACTGGGCCTCACACGCTCAGAGCTTGCTGCAATCGAGGCGCTCGCCCTCCGTCTCTCTCATGACGAGCGTCACCTCTCCCGCCTCGGTGCATTCAAAGCCGCCATCGAAGGGCGGCAGACCAAAATCATCGCTGCTCTGCTCGCAACCGGGATGGAAGCCCATGGTCCGGTCTATCCGCTCCTCCTCATCGTCCAAAGCATGGCAACCATCGGTGACCTCTACCGGCGATGCGGCATAGGCGATGATGTGCGCGACGCCACCCTCTCTGATGTCCGCCGGTGGGTCGATGAGCATGAGGCGAGGAACGGGGGAGAGTTCGGTCTCTCCCAGATCTTCTGGATCGCCCGCCACCTCAGCTGCCGGATCGTGCAGATCGGCAGCCTGCAGTTCGAACCCAAACCGTTTGGATATCCGTATCGGATCTACCAAGCCCGTGGCTCTGGTTCCCCGCTGGTTTTGGCCGAGGCGGGCATCGGGTGCGATGGCCTGGGGTACCTCGATGAGGAGAGGCCCGCCTTCGTCACCGCCCTCACGGAAGATGGGGTGACGGTGTCGGCCCATCAGGTGGATTGTCTCTCCGGCTCTATCTCGTCGTCGCTGGAATCCTACCCGCTCGATGACCTCTGCCTGCTCTGTGATCGGGAGACTGAGATCCTCAACGTCCACATCCCCAAGGGGGTGGATTTCACACCCGAAGCGGTCTCTGCATCACTGAGAGGCGCGGCAGAGCACTTCCCCTCGTCTAGACTGTTCGTCTGCACCTCCTGGCTCCTCGACCCCGCCTTGGGCGGCGTCTTGGACGAAGCGAGCAACATCATCCGCTTCATGCGCCGCTTCTCCAAGTTCCCCGTCCCCTTCTCCGTCCCCCAGCTCTATGAGCGGGTCTTTGGCTATGGAGTAGAAGAGATCCGGGGTCTCCCCGCCACGACCGGCCTGCAACGCGCGGTGCAGCAGGCGGTCGAAGCGGGGGTGGTGTTTCGCACCATGGGAGGCGTTGTGCCGGTCAGAGGCGCATCCCCTCCGTGCTGAAGGAGTCGAGGGGAAGGGAGACCGGTCCCCGCTCCCGGTGGCTCTTGTAGATGGCGAGGACCAATTCCATCGCCCGCTTTCCACAGCGGCCGTCGAGGGCAAGCGGGCCCTTCTTCTCCCACGCCTCCTTGAAGAGGTGGTAGACGCGGCGGTGGCTGTTTCCGTACACCGAGTCGGTCGGCGGGGGATCGAAGTGATCGAGGAGCGCCATCACCTCCGGATCCTTGAAGTGCCAGACCTCGATGTCCTGGGCGGACTCTCCCGCCAGCACCACGGTCCCCGTCTCCCCGATGAGGGTGATGCGCTCCTCGAGGTTCCTCTCATAGAGGCTGGTGGTGCCCTCGAAGGTGCCGATGGTGCCATCGGCGAAGCGCACATACCCCACCCCCACATCCTCCACCTCCAGGTACGGATGGGTTCGATTGGCGATATGGCCACTGACCTCGATGATCTCCTCCCCCCCGAAGAGGCGCATGAGATCGAAGCCGTGGATGCACTGGTTCATCAGGGCCCCGCCATCCCTCTCCCAGGTACCCCGCCACGGCGCCTGCTCGTAGTAGCTCTTGTCGCGCCACCAGCGCACCTGCACCGAGACGTGGCTGAGAGTGCCGAAGGCGCCCCGGTCGAGGGCCTCCTTGACCAGGAGGGTGGAATCGTTGAGGCGGTTCTGCTGGCAGACACCCAAGAGCACCCCCTGCTCCTCGGCGGTGGCGATCATCGCATCGGCCTCCTCGATGCTCAGCGCCATCGGCTTCTCGACGAGGACCGAGATGCCTCGCTTGAGGCAGTAGAGGGCGATCTCGCTGTGACTGCCGCTGTCGGTGGCGATGGCCACCACATCGAGGGCAGAGCGCTCCACCATCTCCTCGTAGTCGGTGAAGCGCTGGACAGGGAGCCTTTCCAAGCCGGTGGAGGCGAGCAGAGAATCGATGGCGCGCTCGCTCAGATCACAGAGGGCGACCACCTCGAAGCCACTCTCCACGGCGAAGGGGAGATGCTGGGCCGCTATGCGTCCGCAGCCGATGAGGGCGTAGCGCATATCAGAGAATCCTCTGGGCGTTGGTCTGCGCCTCGATGGCGATCTCGATGGCGCGGAAGGTGTGCTCCTGGCTCATCGCCGTCTCCGTGCGGTCGAGACAGTCGCGGATGACGCGGCCGAAGAAGGGGAAGCCGACCTTGCCGGTGACGCGGAAGTGCTGCTCCCCGTCATCGTTGACCACGATCACGTTGTCCCCGTCCTTGCTGGCGGCCACATCGATGTACTTGCGCAGCTCGATGTACCCCTTGGTGCCGATCAAGAAGAAGCGGCCGTCCCCCCAGGTGCCCAACCCATCGGGGGTGAACCAGTCGAGGCAGAGGTAGCAGGGGATCCCGGTATCGGTGGTGAGGCATGCATCACCGTAGTCCTCCAGCCCTGGGTATTCGGGGTGGTGGAGGTTGCCGACCCGGCTCGACACCACCGTGGCGTCCGCCGCGCCGCTGAAGTGAAGCATCTGCTCGACCTGGTGAGATCCGATGTCCGTGATGATGCCGCCGTACCGCTCGCGGTCGAAGAACCACGCGGGACGATTGGCTGCCTGGAGGCGATGCGGCCCCCACCCCCGCAGGGAGACGAGCTTCCCGATGGCTCCATCGTTCAGCAGCTGCTCGGCGTAGACCGCCGCTTCGACATGGATGCGCTCACTGTAGTAGACGAACCACTTGAGTCCGGTCTCCTTGACCTTGGCCCGTGCCGCCTGCACCTGCTCAGCGGTGGTGAACGGCGGCTTGTCGGAGAAGTAATCCTTGCCGGCATCGAGGGCCTCGAGGCCGAGCGGGCCGCGTTCACTCGCGATGGCGGCACTGGCGATGAGGTGGATCGCCGGATCGGAGAGGACCTCCTCCTTGCTCTGTGCGATCGTCGCGGTGGGGAACGCCTCGGCGAACGCCTTCGCCTTCGCCGGATCCTCATCAAAGACACGGACGACCACGGCCCCCGCCTCAGTAAGGCCGTTGCACATGCCGTAGATATGGCCGTGGTCCAGGCCGATCACCCCGACGAGGAACTCCCCCGCCGCGCAGACCGGGGCCGGCTTGCCCTTCGGTGCGTAGTTCTGTCCATCCATTTTGCTCATCGCGCTCCTCCTTACATCGTTCCCAGGGTAATCTCAGAGTCCTCGAGGTTCTCGACCGACTTGAGTTTCTTATGATACCTGATCATCCTCGCCATCATCCCCTCGGTGGTATAGAAGGGATCATCGGCGGCAAGCGGCAACGCCACCTCACACCCCTCGGTGGAGGACTTGTACATCGCGGTGATCAACTCCACCGCCTTGCGCCCCTCTCTCCCATCCACCAGGGGGGCCCCGCCTTGCCGCACCGCGAGAAGCACATTCTCGATCTGGGCCGGATGCCCCTCGACGGTGAGGGCGGGCAGGGAGGCGTAGTGGGCGTCGAGGGCCTCCTCACGCTCCGGATTCGGCTTGAAGAAGCCGTTGGGCAGCTGCTCGACCGCCTTCACGTGCCAGGGGATGGCAAACGAGGCGTGTTCAGCGGCGAAGAAGAACTCCTGCTTCTCATCGTGGTCGACCAGCGAGCTGTTGACCTGGCCCAGCATCCCATCGTAGCGCAGGATCGACATCGAGACATCCTCCACCTCGCTGTTGGTGTGGGCGACGTTGCCCATCACCGAGAGCACGCTTCTCGGCATGCCGACGAGCCACTGGAGGATGTCGATCTGGTGCACCGCATGGTTGAGGGTGCAGCCACCGCCCTCCTTCTCGTAGGTCCCCCGCCACCAGAGGTCATAGTAGTTGGAGCCCCGCCACCACATCGAGTTGACGCGCGCAAGGAGGACCGAGCCGAAGAGGCCGCCGTCCAGCATCTCCTTGATGCGCATCGGGGCGACCCGGAAGCGGTTCTGTGAGATGACACTGAGGATCTTCCCGCTCTTCTCCTGCGCTTCGATCATCACATCGCACTCGGAGAGCGAGGGAGCCATCGGCTTCTCGACGATGACATGCTTGCCCGCCCCCAAGAAGTCGACGGCGCCTTGGCAGTGCACCGACGGCGGCAGGCAGAGCGAGACCACATCGATGTCGCTGCGGTCCAGCAGATCTCGGTATTCGGCGGTGATGGTGCACCCCTCCAAGGCAAAGCGCTTGGCCAAGCGTGTGGCTTTATCGGGGTAGAGGTCGCAGAGCGCCCGCACCTCGCAGATCTCTGAGAGCTGGGCATACCCCTCGAGGTGGGCCGGGGCGATATTGCCACATCCGATGATCGCAATTCCAAGTTTTTTCATTCTATCCTCCTTGCCCGATATCCGAGGCTCTCCCCACGATCGGCATGCGGTGGACCGATCTATCATCTGAACTCAGCCGCTGCCTGGAGATTCGTTGGATACTATACCATTAAAACCATGTCCATGTATTGCTCTGTTTCCCCTGGTATGGGTGCATGGAGGCAACCATCCCGCCACTGCTTGCATCAGGAGGCAGGGCGGGGTATAACGGTTGTCATGAACACCAACCATCCCCGCCTCATCGATTCCCACTTCCATCTGCGTTCCATGGAGCGCAAGGGGGTCGATGTCATCTCACTGCTCTCAGAGATGGAGACGGAGGGGATGGAGGGGATCGACGTCGGTCTGGACGGTGACGACCTGGTCGAGCGCATCGAGCGCTTCGGGGCGTGGAAGAACATCCGCTTCGCCGCCGGCATCGGGCCGTGGGGGGTCGCAGACGGACAGAAACCCCTGGCCGAACAGCTGGAGACCCTCTTTCTGCAGGTGGAGCGGAACCGTCCGGTGGCCATCGGGGAGATCGGGCTCGACAACCACTGGAAGTACGGCACCCCGGCCCTGCAGGAGCAGGCGCTGAAAGTCCAAATGGAGGCGGCCGAGGAGCGCCGCCTCCCGATCATCATCCACAACCGGGAGGCCGACGAGCAGTTCATCACGATCCTTGGCCAACGCTCCTTCTCACAGCGCGGGATCTTCCACTGCTACCAAGGCGGCGAGGCGCTGGCCCTCCTCGCCATCGAGAAGGGCTTCTTCCTCTCCTTCGCCGGACCGTTGACCTACAAAGCCAACACGGCGATGCACCGCCTCTTCGCATCCCTCCCCCTCTCCTCGATCCTCCTGGAGACGGACAGCCCCTACCTCAGCCCGGTACCGCTAAGGGGGAAGACCAACACCCCGCACTCGATGATCCACATCTACCGGGAGGCGGCGCGGCTGAGGGGGATGGAAACAGAGGAGCTCGCTGAGGTGGTGGAAGCGAACTACCACACCTTCTTGGAATCGAATTCGTGAACATTGTCCTCATACAACCGGTATGCGGTTGACCTCTTCATACACAATTGATTACATTTGTCTTGGATTCAGCATCCATCGTACAAGGAGAACGTTATGACATCCTACAAGGAACTCGGTCTGGTCAATTCCAGAGAGATGTTTGACAAAGCCATGAAAGGCAAGTATGCCATCCCCGCCTACAACTTCAACAACATGGAGCAGATGCAGGCCATCATCCAGGCGTGTGTGGAGACGAAAAGCCCGGTCATCCTCCAGGTCTCCAAGGGAGCGCGCGACTACGCCAACATCAATCTGTTGCGCAACATGGCCCGGGGCGCCGGAGAATACGCCAAGGAGCTGGGGTGTGCCATTCCCATCGTCCTGCACCTTGACCACGGCGACTCCTTCGAGACCTGCAAGGAGTGCATCGACAACGGGTTTTCGTCCGTCATGATCGACGGCAGCCACCTCCCCTATGAGGAGAACGTGGCGCTGACACGCAAGGTCGTCGAGTACGCCCACGCCCACGACGTGACCGTCGAGGGGGAGCTGGGAGTGCTGGCCGGCATCGAAGATGCGGTGAGCCACGAGGTGAGCCACTACACCAAGCCCGAGGAGGTCGTTGACTTCGTCAGCCGCACCGGCGTCGATTCCCTCGCCATCTCCATCGGCACCAGCCACGGGGCGAACAAGTTCAAGCCCGAGAATTGCACCCGCGACGCACAGGGCCATCTCGTGCCGCCACCGCTGCGCTTCGACATCCTCGAGGAGATCGAAAAGCAGTTGCCGAACTTCCCCATCGTCCTGCACGGATCCTCCTCGGTTCCCCAGAAGTATGTGGAGATGATCGGACAGTACGGCGGCAAGCTGAAGGACTCCATCGGGATTCCTGAGGATCAGCTGCGCAAGGCCGCCTCAAGCGCGGTGTGCAAGATCAACATCGACAGCGATGGGCGGCTTGCCATGACCGCGATCATCCGCAAGGTCCTCTCGGAGAAGCCCGGCGAATTCGACCCGCGCAAGTACCTCGGACCGGCTCGAGAGGAGCTGAAGAAGATGTACATGTACAAGAACCAGAACGTGCTCGGCTCCGCTGGCCACGCCTAAGAATCATACCATTGTCAGGGCCGCCCGAAGGGGCGGCTCTATTGATGCTTTGACACGCACTATAGCGTATGGTATATTGTTTGAGGTCGGCCTTTTAGGTCGTTTTACACTCAAAGAATGTGGTTTTCACCGAAAACACAAGGAGATCGTTTGGCTACAAAGGATTTGAGGATCAATAGACAGATTCGTGCAAGAGAAGTGTTCGTCATTGACGCAGAGGGCAATCAGCGAGGGATCATGAGCTCCTTCGATGCCATCGCGCTCGCTGAGAGCGTGGGCCTGGACTTGGTGGAGGTATCTCCGAACGCCAACCCCCCGGTCTGCAAAATTCTCGACTTCGGCAAGTACCGGTATGAGCAGGAGAAGCGCATGCGGGACGCCAAGAGAAACCAGAATATCGTCAAGATGAAGGAAATCCGGATGCAGCCCAAGATCGAGAAACACGATCTTGAGACGAAGAGCAAGTTCATCGGTGAATTTCTCGGTGAAGGGAACAAGGTCAAGGTCAGCATTCGCTTCCGTGGCCGTGAGCTCGCCCACACCGAGCTCGGGAAAGTGGTCCTTGACAAGATACTTGCCCAGCTCGAGCTAAATGGTGTAGGCTACAACCTTGATCGGGAAGCGGCGATGGAAGGGCGGATGATGAGTATGATCGTCAGTCCCTCCAAGAGCGCTCCCAAGAAAGAAAACCAGTAACCAACATCCCGCATGGGATTGAGAATATGCTGCTTCAAGGGGTCTTGTTCCTTGTAGGCGCAATGAAGGAAGGTGCATTACTATGCCCAAGATGAAAACAAGAAGTGCCGTTGCAAAACGGTTCCGGGTGACGGGGAGTGGTAAAGTCCTCTACAAGAAGCAGGGGCTTCGTCACATCCTGACCAAGAAGAGCAGTAAGCGCAAGGGCAACCTGCGTGCTACCGGCATTCTTTCCGACGTTGAAGCGAAGCGTGTCAAAGGCATGCTTCCCTACGCGTAAGGAGGAACGAGATGCCACGAGCAGTAGACGGAACCAAACACAAGGACAGACGCAACAAGATTCTTAAGCTCTCCAAGGGATACTACGGGAGGAGGAGCACCAACTACCGTACCGCCAAGGACGCAGTAGAAAAGGCGGGACAGTACGCCTATCGCGGTCGAAAAGAGCGCAAGCGGGACTTCCGCCGCCTCTGGATCGCCCGTATTTCGGCGGCAGTGCAGGACCAGGGACTCAACTACTCCCAGTTCATGCACGGCTTGAAGCTCTCCAACATCGAGATCAACCGCAAGGCGCTCTCGAATATGGCCATTGAAGATGCAACCACCTTCAATGCCCTTGTTGCCCAGGCAAAGGTTGCCCTCGCCAAATAAGGCGGGGCAATTCGCTCACAGTCGACAAAGGAGGAACCGTGTCAGTCGTTGATACCGTAAGGTTGTTGGAACTAAGGACCAAGAAAGCCGCTGGCTTGATCGCGATGCTGCGCAAGGAGAAGGAGGAGCTGCAACAGCGCTTCGACCTCGTCCATGCCCACAACGCCGAGTTGGAAGAGTATGTAGAGAGCTACACCACCAGCAACAAACTGCTCGAGCAGTCCGTTGCCATGGCGCTGGATACCCTCGCTTCGATCGAGGGGCTGGACGATGTTCCGCTCTTTGACGACCTCTCCCTGGAGTTGGAGACCGCCGATGGATACACTGGGGGCGACGCGCTCCTCAGTGATGAGATTGACCTCGATGAGCTGTTGGATGATAGCCCTCAGCTGTAACCGTGGTGACACCACAGATTGAATGCAGGACCTTCGGGTCCTGTTTTCTTTCCCCCCTCTTTCCCAAACCCCGTTCTTATTGTACGATGGGGGTGGGCGGGAAACCGCTCTTACAGGAAACGTCTCCTGCGGTGCCACCTGGAGCCACAGTCTCTTGGCTCAACTTACACAGACGGGAAACGGTATAGCTGATTTGCATTGATCCAACTCCCCTGGGGTTGAATGGAACAGAATCTTCAGCACAACTAGTTTCCCCCTTGAACCGTCGGTTCAAGAGCATTCTCCGGGTGTTACACCGCAGGTTTTTATGCCTTGTATAGGAACGCACATTCATGCATGCACACTCAGACGAATTGAAGAACATCATCTTCATCACCCTCCCCCCCTCGAGCGCCAAGACCATCAACGACTTCACCATCGATCCATCGATTGAGATTCCGGTCCAGTTGGCTGAGGGGAGCACCGGCTTCGCCCAGGCGGATCAGATCAGCATCGAGCTCATCGTGGCCGGGATGCTGAAGATCCTCGCCTGGGACCCCTCCCACCCCCACCGCGCCTACTACCGCGCCTTCGTCCTGGCCGCCCAACCGAATGCGGCCCAGGAGCTGAACATCGCCGCCATCGCCCAGGAGCAGAAGGGGAACCATCACTTCGCCGAGGAGCTCTTCCGCGCCGTATGTGTCCTCGAGCCGCAAAGCGCCTCCTTCATCAACCTGGCGACCCTCTACAGCAGGATCGCCGCCCAGGATACAAAGAAGGGGGAGCAGTACGATACCTACCAGCAGCGATCGCTCTCCACCCTCCTCGAAGGGCTCGAGCTCCTCGAGGAGGACGGGGACCTGCTCAGGGAGATCGGCTACTTCCACCTCTACCAAGGCAACGTCGAGGCGGCGCGCTCCTTCTTGGAGCGCTACCTCGAAACGGAGGGGGAAGAGGATGAGAAGCGGACCCATACCAGGAAGATCCTCGCCGACATCACGGCGAAGCTCGCCGATGATGAGACCCTGATGGCCGCCTACGACGCCATCCAGATGAACAAGGAGGAGGAGGCCATCACTACCGTGGAAGGCTTCCTCTCAGCCAACCCCACCGTCTGGAACGCATGGTTCCTCAAGGGGTGGGCGCTGAGGCGACTGGCGCGATGGGAGGAAGCCCAGGACGCCCTGCTCAAGGCCCTCTCCTACACCACCGCCTCCAGCGACCTCTACAATGAACTGGCCATCTGCGCCCTCGAGAGCGGGCAGAGAGAGCTGGCCAAGCAGTACCTCGACACCGCCATCGACCTCGATGAGGGGAACATCACGCTCCTCTCGAACCTCGCCTACCTCCACCTCGCTGATGACGAGCTCGACCTGGCCCGCGAATACCTGGAGCGTGCCCGATCGGTCGACGAGGACGACCCGCTCATCGGAGAGCTCATCGCCCACTACCAGGCGGCCACCGGGGAGCAGGTCGGCGCTCCGGTCGTACAGGAGTATCTCGACGCTGAGGATGTAATCCGTCAGATGGACAAGGGAGAGGCGAAGTGAAGAGCTTTGTCAGTACATCAGCGCTCGAGACCACAGCCTATGGAGAGCGCATCGCCGCCCATCTGAAGGGCGGTGAGGTCATCGCGCTCATCGGAGGTCTCGGCGCCGGCAAGACGACGCTGGCCAAGGGCATCGCCCGTGGCCTGGGGGTCGAGGATGAGGTCGTCAGTCCCTCCTTCACCTTGATCCAGCAGTACGAGGGGCGCCTGGCGCTCACCCACATCGACCTCTATCGCCTCGACGGGAGTGAGGAGTTCGAGATGATCGGGGGGGAGGAGTTCCTCTATACGGACGGGGTCACCCTCATCGAGTGGGCCGAGAAGATCGGTGATCTGCTGCCCAAGGATTTGAAGAAGATCACCATCGCGATCGAGGAGAACCTCGACCGCACCATCACCGTCGAAGGAATTACGCTATGATGGTCCTCGCCTGTGATACCTCCACTGCGGCGATGCACCTCGCCCTCTGCCGCTTCGAAGAGGGGACGCTCACCTGGTTCGAGACGCTCTCCCTCCTCTGTGGCAACCGCCACAGCGAACTTTTGATGGACAAGATCCTCGCCCTCTGCGCCGACGCCGGCATCAGGGTGAAGGAGATCGATCTGTTGGTCACCGGCGCAGGACCCGGCTCCTTCACCGGCTTGAGGATCTCGATGGCGACGCTCAAGGGCATCAGCCTCGCCGCCTCCATCCCGCTCGTCAGCGTCCCCTCCCTCGACGTCTGGTACCACAGCGTCGAGCAGGTCGAACAGCCGGTGCTCACCGTCATCGATGCGAAGAAGCAACGCTTCTACACGGCCCTCCACCAGCGGGGGGAGCGCCTCCTCGGACCCGCCGACCTGACCGTCGAGGAGATCGAAGCCGTGATCGCCGCCCACCCCGGCCTGCTCCTCACCGGAGAGGACGCCCCGCTGCTCCTCTCCCGCCTCGGCCGTGTTTTGCCCCTTGTGCAGTGCGAGGGCGCCTCCCTTGCGCTGAGTCTTGCCCATATGGGCGTTCATCAGTATCTTAGCCAAGGAGCAGATGCACCAGACTCCGGGCCGTTCTACATCAGAAAGAGCGATGCCGAGCTCGCACTGCTGGAAAAAAGTCTGAAGGAGCAGTGAAATGATAGAACAAGATATCCTGATCATAGGCAGTGGCGTCGCCGGCATGAGCGCCGCCCAGTATGCGGCCCGCGCCGGTCGCTCGGTCACCGTCATCGAGTCGATCGCCCCGGGGGGACAGACCATGTACATCGACATGATCGAGAACTACCCGGGCTTCAATGAACCCATCAGCGGTGCTGAGATCGGGATGAAGTTCCACGCCCAGGCCGAGCAGTTCGGCGCCAAGCTGGTCTACGCCACCGTCGCCGAGCTGAAGAAGGAGGGCGACCTCTTCTTCGTCTCCACCACCGACGGCGAGGTCTACCAGGCCAAGGCGGTCATCTACGCCACCGGGGCCCAACACCGCCACCTCGGCGTACCGGGTGAAGAGGAGTACAACGGCAAGGGCGTCTCCTACTGCGGTACCTGCGACGGTCCCTTCTTCCGTGGCAAACGGATCCTCGTCGTCGGCGGCGGGGATACCGCCCTCACCGACGCCCTCTTCCTCTCCAAGCTCACCGATCAGGTGACCATCATCCACCGCAAGGATCGTTTCCGTGCCCAGGACAACCTCGTCAAGCAAACCGAACGGAACAAGCACATCGAGCGCGTCATGATGCACACCGTCGCCGCTATCAAGGGGGACGGCGACAAAGTCACCAGCGTCGTCCTCAATGACCTGGAGAAGGGCGTGCAGTACGAGCGCGAGTTCGATGCCGTCTTCGTCTTCGTCGGCATGATCCCCCAGACCGACATCCTGGACGCAACGATCCTCACCGCCGACAAGTACGTGAAGACCAACGAGCGGATGGAGACCAGCATCGACGGCCTCTATGCGGCGGGCGATGTGCGCGACACCGTCTTCCGGCAACTCATCACCGCTGCCAGCGACGGAGCCATCGCGGCGCACTGCGCCAGCGAGTACATCGACGAACTTGAGGGTCGTGCATACGTATAGGTGATTTTCCTTGACGCTGAGCAAGGCTTAATGGTCTAATAGGGCATGAAGATTTGCATGGTTTCCAGCGAAAGCGTCCCGTTTTCCAAATCCGGAGGACTCGCCGACGTGGTGGGAGCGCTCTCTACGGCGCTCGCCGCCCTCGGCGATGACATCAGGGTCATCCTCCCCCTCTATGGCAGCATCGATGGTTCGGCTTTCAAGAAGCTCGACATCACCGTCCCCGTCTCCCTCTTCTCCAAGAGGGAGGAGGTGGCGTTTCGCTCAGTCACCCTCGACAAGGTGATCTTTTACTTTGTTGACCACCCCTTCTACACCGCACGCGGCGGCATCTACGGCGACACCTCCCACGCTCCCTATGACGACAACCTCGTCCGCTACACGCTCTTGAACAAGGCGGCCATGGCCTTGGTCAAAGCGCTCGACTGGAAGCCGGATGTGATGCACTGCCACGACTGGACGACCGGCTTCATCCCCTACCTGATGAAGACGAGCGGCGATGACTTCTGGTCATCCACCAAGAGTGTGATGACGATCCACAACCTCGCCTACCAAGGGGAGTTCAGCCGCCTCGACCTGCTCGGATGCGACATCGAGCCCGATGCGCGCCTCTTCGGAGGGCCGGCGCCCTCCAAACGGACCAACATGCTCAAGAGCGGCCTTGAGTTTGGAGACCTGCTCTCCACCGTCAGCCCGACCTACGCCAAGGAGATCCAGAGCGCCGAGTACGGCTGTGGGCTCGATGCACTGCTCCGCCAGCGCTCCGCCGATTTGGTGGGGATCATCAACGGCATCGACTACGAGGAGTGGAACCCCCAGAGCGATGGCTTCATGGAATACCACTTCTCAGCCGACGACCTTCGTGGCAAGATCCGCACCAAGGCCCAGATCCAGGAGTACTTCTCGCTGAAGGTCGACCCGTCGATCCCGCTCTTCTCGATGATCAGCCGCCTGGCGAGCCAGAAGGGCTTCGTCGAGCTGTTGGAGGGCTCGCCATCGGCCCTTGAACAGATGCTGAGCGACCACCCGATGCAGATGATCGTGATCGGCACCGGGGACGCACACATCGAGCACCAGCTCACCGAACTCGGTCGCCGTCACCCCAACCTCTCGGTGAACATCCTCTTCTCCAACAAGCTCGCCCACCTCGTGGAGGCCGGCTCGGACTTCTTCCTCATGCCGAGCCGGTACGAGCCGTGCGGCCTCAACCAGCTCTACAGCCTCCGCTACGGCACCATCCCGGTGGCCCGCCGCACCGGCGGCCTCAACGACTCGATCATCGATCTTGACGAGAATACCACTGAAGGTACAGGAATCCTCTTTGACCAACTCACCGGCCATGGTATACTGGAAGCGGTAGGGCGAGCGATCGCATGGTGGGAGAAGGGAGAGGAGATCATGGGGACGATCCAACGGCGGGCAATGCAGTGGGATAGTAGCTGGAATCACTCTGCTACCCTCTATCGAGAGCTCTATGCATCCAACAAAAGGAGAATGTGAGTATGCGAACAAAAGAGAGAGTTATTGCAATCGTGCTGGGCGGGGGGAAGGGAACTCGACTGTATCCATTGACGATGGACCGTGCAAAGCCGGCTGTGCCGTTTGCCGGCAAGTATCGCCTCGTCGATATCCCGATCTCGAACTGCATCAACAGCAACTTCAAGCAAATCTACATCCTGACCCAGTTCAATTCAGCCTCTCTGCACAACCACATCGCCAACACGTATATCTTTGATACGTTCTCCAACGGCTTCGTCGAGATCCTCGCCGCCGAACAGACCAACCAGACCGACACCTGGTACCAGGGAACCGCCGACGCGGTTCGCAAGAACCTCCGTCACTTCCGTGACCAGAACGCCGACTACTACATCATCCTCAGCGGCGACCAGCTCTATCGCATGGACCTGCAGGAGATGCTCAACCGCCACATCAGCGCCGGCGCTGAGCTGACCATCGCCGCCAAGCCGATCAGCCGTGAGCAGGCCACCGGCCTGGGCATCATGGGGGTCGACAAGGATGGCATCATCAACAAGTTCTATGAGAAGCCCGCCCCGGACCTCGACATCAGTGACTACAAGGTCGGCGACGCCTTCATGCAGGAGTCCCTGGGCGTGAAGGTGGGGCCTGAGAACGAGTATCTGGCCAGCATGGGCATCTACATCTTCAACTCCAAGACGATGGAGGAGGTGCTCAACAACGACAAGACCGACTTCGGCAAGGAGATCATCCCCGATGTGATCAAGCAGCGCAAGGTCGCCTGCTTCCTCTTCGATGGCTTCTGGGAGGACATCGGAACGATCAAGGCGTTCTATGACACCAACCTCGACCTCGCTTCCATCAATCCGAAGTTCAACTTCTACGACGAACAGATGCCGATCTACACCCACCGCCGCCACCTCCCGGCGACGAAGGTGAACTTCTGCAACATCTCGAACTCGTTGACCAGCGAGGGCTCGATCATCACCAACGCCTACATCGTCAATTCGATCATCGGCGTCCGGACGATCATCGAGAGTGGCGCCTCCCTCGATGGGGTCTACTGCATGGGCGCCTCCTTCTATGAGACCGAGCAGGAGAAGAAGGAGAACGCCAAGCGCGGCATCCCCAATGTCGGCATCGGCAAGGCCACGATCATCAGGCGGGCGATCATCGACCAGAACGCCCGCATCGGTGATGGGTGCCGCATCGGCATCGACGACATCCCGCGCAAGGAGGGCGACTTCGCCATGTACTCCATCCATGACGGGATCATCGTCATCAACAAGAACGCCGTCATCAAGAACGGGACGGTGATGTAATAGCGATCGGCGGGAGGGGACTCCCCTTCCCGCCTTTTTTATACCCACAAAAGGACTCGCACATGAAGGACTCTCCTGTGATCGACCTCGTAGCCACCGACCTAGATGGCACGCTTCTTGATGCGAATGGAGAGCTGCCACAATCCATTTTCCCCGTCATAGCGGAGTTGCTGCGACGGCAAAAGCGCTTCACCCTCGTCTCAGGCAGACCGATCATCTTCATGCAGCATATCGCAGAGGCGCTCCGCGTCGAGACGGCGATGGTCGCCTTCAATGGCGCGGCCCTCTTTCTAGGAGACACGATCATCGCCTCCGCTCCCTTCAGCATGGCGAGGCTCCGCCCCATCATGGAGGAAGCCGACCGTCTCGGGGCGACCGTCCTCTACTACACCGCGTGGGAGGCATTCGCCTTGAGAAAAACCGATTGGGTCACCCGTGCTGAAGAGACCATCCGGTGCTATACCATCGCGATCCCTACCGAAGAGGAGTGGACGGAGGCGGAAATCTTGAAGGCCGCCATCCTCTACCACAACGATGAGCGGATACACAGCGCCATCGACCCACAGCTCGACGCCCTCCAAGACGCCTTCTCATTCAGCCGCTACGGAACACGCTTTTGTGAGATCATGAGACGAGGCGTGGACAAGGCGTACGGATTGAAAGAACTCGCCGCACACCTGGATATTCCTCTTGCGAGAATCCTTGCCATCGGAGATGATGTCAACGATGTGACGATGCTGCAGGAAGCGGGCATCGGCGTCGCCGTCAACAACGCCCTTGATGAGGTGAAAGCGGCCGCTGACCATGTTACGAGAGCACAAAACACCGATGGGGTGATCGAGGCCATCCGCCTTTATAGCTGAAACACTGAAGGAGAGAATCATGAATACAGCACACACCAAGACACTGATCGCCAATGGAGAAGCCGTTCTCGGCATCGAGCTCGGCTCGACCCGTATCAAGGCGGTCCTCATCGACAGCAACAACCAACCGATCGCCCAAGGCGGCTTCGACTGGCAGAACAGCCTCATCGACGGAGTGTGGACCTATGGCCTCGATGAAGTTGAGCAGGGAATCCAAGCATGCTTTGCCTCCCTCAAGGTCGATGTACAGGAGCGATATGGTGTTCCCCTCAGCCGCCTCAAGGCGCTCGGCGTCAGCGCCATGATGCACGGCTACCTCGCCTTTGACGAGCATGATACTCTCCTGGTCCCCTTCCGAACCTGGCGTAACACGATGACCGAGGCCGCCGCCCAAGAGCTCAGCGACCTCTTTGACTACCCGGTGCCCGAGCGCTGGTCCATCAGTCACCTCTACCAGGCGATCCTCAACAAAGAGGAGCATGTACACCGCCTCGGTTCCCTCACCACCCTTGCAGGCTACGTCCACTTCCGCCTCACCGGAAAGAAAATACTCGGCACCGGCGACGGCAGCGGCATGTTCCCCGTCGACACCAATACCGGACAATACGATGAGGGCATGCTCTCCTCCTTCAGGGCCCTGGTCGCCCCCTACGCCTTCACGTGGGACTTGAAGGAGCTCCTGCCCACCATCCTCCCCGCAGGAGCGCATGCCGGAGAGCTCACCGAGGAAGGAGCACGCCTGCTCGACCCGTCCGGGGCCCTGGAAGCGGGCGTCCCCCTCTGCCCCCCCGAGGGCGATGCCGGCACCGGCATGGTCGCCACAAACTCCATCGCACCGCGTACCGGAAACGTCTCCGCGGGCACCTCGGTCTTCGCCATGGTGGTCCTCGAACATAAACTCTCCAAGAGCTACAACCAGTTCATAGACCTGGTCACCACCCCCGATGGCTCGTTGGTGGCCATGAGCCATGGCAACAACTGCACCGGTGAGTACGACCTCTGGATGCGTCTCTTCGGCGAGGTGCTGGAGACCATGGGCTTCTCAGCCAAGAAGGGCGAGCTCTACGATAAGATCCTCTCCGCTGCCCTGGAAGGCGATCCAGATTGCGGTGGGCTGCTTGTCTACAACTATCTCTCTGGTGAAACGAAAACCGGAATGCATGAGGGACGCCCGCTCTTCGTCCGGGAGACAAAGAATAATTTCACGCTCGCCAACTTCATGCGGTCCCAGCTCTTCACCGCCCTCGGTGTCATCCGCATCGGCATGGACATCCTCTTCGAAAACGAAGGCATAAAGATTGATACGATCACCGGCCACGGCGGTTTCTTCAAGACCGCCGAGGTCGGACAGAAGATGATGGCCGCAGCCCTGCACACCCCCATCAGCACGCTCACCACCGCAGGTGAGGGCGGAGCATGGGGCATCGCCCTCCTGGCAAGCTACCTGGTGCACGGCAAGGGAAGAACGCTCGCCGACTTCTTGAACAGCGAGGCATTCGCTGACGCCCAGGTCTCCACCATCTGTGCCACAGCAGAGGAGATTGAAGGCTTCAACGTCTTCATGAAGCGCTACAAAGACGGCCTCCCAATCCTGAGAGAGGCGATCAGAGTATTGAAATAACCTCCACTTCACCACCCCCCTTCGTTTGAAGGGGGGTGGTTGTATTACACATCATAACTTATGTCAACATTCAACAAATTCTTGTTATTTAAATCCCATATACTCAATATCAATGAGAAGAATTCCAAACAATCAATACATATGACATCTCTGATAATTCAGTAAATTAATAACTAATTCATAAAGACCTCTTGTAAAACTTTATTCAGGGGGATATTATGCACGCATCATGCAGCCATGACGGGATTTAGAAAAGTAGCTAAGAGGCATTCTTATGACTTATGATACCAATGGTATTCAAAGTAAGTTAATCTCAAGGTTTTTTACCCTCTGCGCCCGTATCTTCTTGCTTCTCTTGCTCTTGATGCTGCTCCCCTCGCTGTCCCTGGAGGCTGCATCCCTCATCTATGACCCAGCCGGCGGGCAACTCACCGGGTTCAAAAGGGTTACCGTCCACAGCCCCGACAATCCAGACGGCTATGCGGGGAAAAAAAAGAGTTTTAGGACCATGAAGGCTTTGTTGGCCGCTTGCTCTATGTAGGTGCCCCCACCACCTTTATCTTCTCCAATGTTGGTCCCACTGCCACCGGCTCGGGCGTAAGGGGCGGGTTATATTTTTCCCATGTGAGCGATTGTTCCAAATGGCGCGAGATTTTTTGGCCCGTAGGGCCAAGGGGCTTCGCCATGACGGTACGCAAGATGATTTCCATGAGCAGTGCTACGTTATCGTAGAAGACCTCGATACGTTTACTCTCGTCTCCCAGGGGGCCGGTGACGAGCTCTTCAATCTCGGGGAGTTCGGATTCGATGGATATGGAAAAAGCGGGATCTATACGGTTGACAACAACTACATCTACAAATACGGATTCAGCCACATCTGGATCGATGTCACCGTCATTAACCGATTCAATTGGGGTCAATCGTTTCTTGGTAAGGCTGGCTACTACGAAAGCAGCATCGCAGTCTCCACCGGCACCGGGGCGAACCGAGTCTTGAATCTTATCGGATACCACGGGTCGACTGGGAATACACCCAAACCATTTACCTACTGGTTTACCGCTACCAAGTACTATACATCCCCTATCCCCTACAGCCAGATCAAAGGTCGCAACGCACCCAACACCGCTTTGGAAATCGCCTCTATTTCTTTCAACTCGCCTAACAACGCGGCAAAGATCACCATCGCAAGCGATTCAGCGGGGGAATTCACTGACTTCAACTTCGAAGCTACGACAGGAGAGACCTTTCCTTTCTTCCTTGCTTTCCAGCCCACCATCCCCGCAGCGGAAGTGACAGCAATATCAAAACCATACAACGTCCACAGTACAAAATCCATCACCGCAACAAGTCCAATCGGAGGTACACCCACCTCCCACCAGCTGGAGGGGAAGGTCAAGCTCTATACCGATGCGACCACTGTCACACCAGCTACGGGAATCTATAACTCGAAAATTTACTTCATCATCGAGCCGAACGATACGATATGACCGTTGTCGAGCTCCTGAATGGTACACTCTCAACTCACCCTTCTTCCCTATCTGTCAAAGCAGAGAGCAGTGTCTCGACAATCTCCTGGTCGCTCGGCGCCATCGCGAAGCCCTTCAATTCATTGAGGGACACCCACCGCAGCTCGGTGTGGACGGTGAGGCGGGGCTTGAACGTTGCTGAGAGATGCACCAGATAGGCCTTGAGATGATAGCGCGTCTCCTTGTTGATGAAGTAGTGGGAGTGGATGAGGCCCTCGACCTCGATTGAGAGGCCAAGCTCCTCGAAGGACTCCCGCTTCAGCGTCTCCTCCTCACTCTCCCCCCACCGGTTCTTGCCACCGACGAATTCCCACATCCCTCCGATGGAGCCGCTCTCGATGCGCTTGGCGATCAAGAAACGCCCGTCGATGATGAGGATGCCTGCGGTGGTGATTCGCTCTTCCATGACGGCCCTCCTAGAGGAGCACGAAGTGCGGAATCAAGAAGTGGATGATGCACACACCAAGCGTCAGATAACCGACGTTGCGTCGGTTGTGCTCGACGTACTGGCCGGTGGCGTGCAACACGGAATCGCTCTCTCGCTCGCCTCCCTCCTCCTCCTGCCCCTTGAGACTCAGGTAGAGGTAGTACACGGCAAGCGAGAGGACATTGAGCAGCGGGATGAAGTCGCCGAGCAACACCGGGCCGGGCTCCATGGGGAAAAAGGCGAGCAGAGCGGCGATGGCGAGACCGAGGATGATCAGGATGAGGCGCACCCCCTTCTTCATACGGAACTGATAACGCAACGACAGGAGTGTCGGAAAGCGCACCCCGTGGACATCGGCGAGGAGGAAGGCCGAGCCGTAGAGCAGGTAGAGGAGACTCAAGAGATAGGTCTGCATCATCGCTCCGCCTCCATCACCACACGGGCCACGTACTCGATGAGGCGCTCGCTGTCGTAGTAGCCCTCCGCTTCATGGGCGCGGCGGCCGGCTTCCTGGTGGACCTGTACACCGCCTCTGGCTGCAGAGAGGCCATCGCGGCTGGTTGCCCAGAGGGCGGCGATGATCGCGCCGAGCACATCACCACTGCCCGCCACGCCCAGTGATGGGTTGGATCCCTCATACACGAGAATTCCCTCTGTGGGGCCCACGATATGGACGAGCGAACTCTTGACGACCAACAGGGCATCGAGGCTGCCGGCCATCTCTTCGATCATGGCAAAGAAGCCTGATGGGGTGTGGTCATCCGCTATGCCAAGGGCAGAGGCTAGGCGCCTCAGCTCGCCGAGGTGCGGAGTGATGATCAGGGGACCGTGGGCAGGGACTCCTTCTGCTGCGATGAGCTCACCCAAGGCGGTGATGCCGTCGGCATCGAGGACCATCGGCTTCTTCGAGAGGAAGAGCTCCCGCAGGAGCGCTCGTCTCCCGCTCCCCCACCCGGGCCCGACCAGGAGCACATCAAAGGGGGATGGGTCGACGGCATGAGATGGGCGCACCATCACCGACGGTGCCTCAGATGCGGCGATCTCCATGATCTCCTCATCGCAGCAGAGCGTCACCAGGCCGGCTCGCGAGGCGAACGCAGAGCGGCCTGCAAGACGCAGTGCTCCGCTGTAGGCGCGGCTGCCGCCGAAGATCGCCACATGGCCCCGACTGTTCTTGTAGTCGTCAGCCTTCAGGGGAGGGAGCGACAGAGCCTCGTCGTCGATCTGCGCCACGGTGGGCAACCCTTCGATCATGGGGGGAGGAAAGCTTGGGTTCACGACGACGATCTCGCCACAGCGGCCATGGGTCTTGGGGTGGAACATCGCACTCTTGAGCGCCCCCATCGTCACCGTAAGGGTGGCGGTGACCGATGGAGCGTCGATAGCAACTAAATCGCCGAGACCGGAAGGGATGTCGATGCTGAAGACTGGCACACCGCTTCGGTTCACCAGAGAGACCAGCTCACTCGCCTCAGGGCGTAGCGGCCCCTTCAGCCCGGTGCCGGCGATGCCGTCGATGACCCAGTCGGCGTGCGCAACCGCTTGATCAACGTCTTTTCCCTCGATCATCACAATGCCGTATCCTTCGATGATCCGGCGTTGCACCGCCGATGAGGGGGAGATCCTTCCGTCGAGGAGGCAGATGGTCTGGTTGGTGTAGCCATCGTTGTAGGCGTAGCGGCTGACCACCAAGGCATCGCCGCCGTTGTTTCCCGCCCCGGCGAGGAAGAGCAGTGATGCATCGGTGTCGGTAAGACGGCCCTTGAGGCACTGCCACGCTTGGAGGCCGGCGCTCTCCATCAAGAGGAGGGCTGGGATCTTGGCTTCTTCCTGGGCACGGATATCAACGTCTGCGATTTCAGCGGCTGTGACGATTGGTCTCATGCATCTACTGTAGACCAGAGATTGAGAGTTTTCAACCAAGCGAGGCCCCTTGACAGCCCCACCCCTCCTCTATAGGCTGATGTTGTCCTGGGGTGGCCACAAGCCTGAGATTACACCCGTTAACCTGATCTGGATAATGCCAGCGGAGGGAGACAGTCACTAATCATTCAATCCCCATGGCAGACTATCATCATTGGGAGGTGCAGTATGAAACAGCATCGAGCCTTATGTGTAATGGTTGCCATCATCCTTCTGATCTTCCCCCTGTATGCACAGGGGAAGACAGAGCGGCAAGAACCTTTGGTAGTGTACGCCTACGATACGTTCACCGGCGATTGGGGCCCCGGCCCTGAGCTGGTAGCGGAGTATGAGGAGCGGTACCACACCACGATCAAGCTGGTGGGCAGCGGCGACGCGGTCTCCATGATGAACCGCCTGATCGCCGAAGGGAAGTCGACCCCCGCCGACGTGGTGATCGGCATCACCGACGACATGGCGAGCCGGATTCTGGACTCCAACCTCCTCACCCCCTACCAGAGCCCGCTTTTGGGTGAGATCCCCGCCTTCCTGCACTTCGACGAGAGCCACCGCCTCCTCCCCTTCGACTACGGCAACTACGGCTTCGTCGTCGACAGTGAGAAGTTGGAGCGGTCGCTCTGGCCGACCTCACTTGCTGACCTGACGGACAGCCGTTACAAGAACAAGATCATCCTCATCGACCCGCGCACCTCATCGGTGGGCCTGGGGCTCATGCTCTGGACGATCGAGGAGTTCGGCGACGGCTGGCTCACCTGGTGGGAGGCGGTCAAGGCGAACGTGTTGACCATCACGGAAGGCTGGTCGAGTGCCTATGGCCTCTTCACCGAGGGTGAGGCGCCGCTGGTCATCAGCTATACCACCAGCCCCGTCTACCACGTGCTCAACGATGAGAGCACCCGCTACCAGGCCTTGATCTTCCCCTCCGGCCACCAAGCCACGATCGAGGGGGTGGGAATCCTGGCCTCGAGCACGAAACAGGAGGAAGCCCAGCACTTCGTCGACTTCCTTCTCTCCGATGCCCAAGAGAACATCGCCATCGCCAATTCGATGTATCCGGCCAACGCCTCGACCGCGCTGCCGGCCGCCTTCGATTGGGCGCCCAAACCGCCTCGTTCGCTCTCCACGGACCGGACAAGGCTTGAAAAAAACCTCGAACGATGGCTTACTGAATGGACAGAGGTAATGAGTCGATGAGATCGCGAGCCGAGATGGAGAGGAGTGGCTTCTATCAGCGCCTGGCACTGCCGGCGCTGGTGGTCATCACCCTCTTCTTCTTGGTGCCGCTCCTCATCACCCTCTCCTCGGCCTTCATCGACGAAGGAGGCTCACTCTCCCTCGCTCCCATCATCTCCGTCTTCTCCAACCCGTACATTCACCGCATCATGCGCTTCACCCTCATCCAGGCCGCCATCTCCACGCTCGCCTCGCTGGTGGTCGCCCTCGCCGGTGCGTACCTCCTCTCCACCTACTCCTTCCGCTTCAAGCGCCTCATCCTCGCCCTCAGCGCCGTCCCCTTCGTCATTCCCTCGATCCTGGTGGTGCTGGGCTTCGTGATCTTCTTCGGCAACAACGGCTTTCTCAACACCGCCCTGATGAACATCTTCTCCCTCTCCGAGCCCCCGATCCGCATCCTCTACTCGTACAAGGCCATCATCCTGGCCCATACCTTCTACAACTTCCCGATCATCATGAACCTGGTCGCCACCTACGCCATGCACCTGGACCGCCGCCTCGAGGCGGTCTCCTACACCCTCGGCGCCTCCAAGGCCAAGACCTTCTTCTCCGTCACCCTGCCCCGCTTGCTGCCGGCCATCATCAGCGCCTCGAGCCTGGTCTTCCTCTTCTGCTTCAGCAGCTTCGCCATCATCCTCGTCCTCGGCGGGGGACCGCGCTACACCACCATGGAGGTGGAAATCTACCGCCAAGCACGGATGATGGGCAATACCGGGGCGGCCGCGGCCCTCTCCCTCTTCTCCATCGCGGTGACCAGCCTCCTGCTGGTCGCCTACAACCGAAGCCAGCGCCGCCTCTCCAAGAGCGAGGCGTACCGTGAACCACTCTCCTTGGAGAAACGTCCCGCCGGCTTGGTGGGACGGGTCCTGGCCGTCCTGTACACCATCATCACCCTCCTCTTCGTCCTCGCCCCGATCATCTCGGTCATCGTGCGCTCGGTGTACTCCTCCTCCACCGGCTTCACGCTGAAGTGGTACCGCCAGCTCCTCAACCTCGAACGTGCCACCTCCCACATGGGTTCGGCGCTCACTGCCTTGACCAACAGCCTCCTCATCGCCCTCGCCGTCTCTCTCCTCGCCGTCATCTTGGGTACCGGCTTGGCCGCCTCCATAGAGCGACGCAAGAGATCGCGTGGCGCCTTGGAGCTCTTGGGTATGCTCAGCATGACCGTGAGCTCGGTGATCATCGGTCTTGGGTACTTCCTCATCTCCTCCCGCCTCCGCGGCAATGCGAGCCTCAGCTATACCCTGGTGGTCCTGGCCCATCTGGTCATCGCCCTCCCCTTTGTGCTGCGCGTCATGCTGCCTGAGTATCGCAAGATCCCGCTCTCCTATGCCCACAGCGCCTGGACACTGGGCAGCACCCCGGGCCATGCCTTCTTCTCCGTCGAGCTACCCTTGCTCAAATCGGCGATGGTCAGCGCCGCCATCTTTGCCTTCGCCATCTCGATGGGGGAGTTCAACGCAACATTGACCCTCTCCTCCTCGACCATCATCACCCTCCCGATCGTCATGTACCGGCTCATCGGTTCCTATAACTACCAAGGTGCCTGTGCGCTGGGCACCATCTTGATCGCCGTCAGCGCGGTGGTCTTCATCGCCACCGGCACCGCCAAAGGAACACACCATGCATAACAGTGGCCTCGCCTGCACCCTCAATGCATCGTACGATGAGTTCACCCTCAACGCCGAATTTGCCATAGAGGAGGGGGAGCTCGCCTGCATCATCGGACCATCGGGGTGTGGCAAATCCACCACCTTGCAACTCATCGCCGGCCTGCTCCCGCTCACGGAGGGGAGCATCACGCTCCACGGCAACGACCTCACCTCCGTGCCCGTCCACCATCGCCAGATCGCCATGGTCTTTCAGGAGTACGCCCTCTTTCCCCACATGAGTGTGGCGGAGAACATCGCCTATCCACTCAAGCTCAGGCACGTCAAGAAATCAGAGCGGACCAAACGAGTCGCCCAGTTGCTCTCCCTCGTCTCCCTCGAGGGGTATGAGAAGCGCAAGAGCGATGAACTCTCGGGTGGGGAGAAGCAGCGCGTCGCACTGGCCAGGGCGCTCTCCAGCGACCCGCAGCTGCTCTTGCTCGACGAACCGCTCTCCGCCCTCGACGCGAAGCTGAGAAAGCACCTGCGCGAGGAGATCCGACGCATCCATGACGAGACGGGCATCACCACCCTCTACGTCACCCACGACCAGGAGGAGGCGCTCTCCATCGCCGACCGGATCATCGTCATGCGGGACGGGACGGTCATGCAGAGCGGCAAGGCCGAAGAGGTCTACCATGCACCAAACTCCCTCTTCGTCGCCACCTTCATCGGCGATGGCAATACGTTGCCGGCCCACCTCTTCGCCGACGGTGAGGAGGAGCGAAGCGGCGTGGTCTTCTTCCGCCCCGAGGAGGCGACGGTCCAGATCACCGTCCCCGGGGAGCACCTCCCCCACCTCGCCTTCAACGAGGCGACGGTGGAGAGCTGTGAGTTCCAAGGGGGACGCTACCGCCTCCATACCCGCTGGCAGGGCTACCCCATCATCTGCTACAGTGAGCGCAGACCGAAGGGCAAGAGCATCAACCTCACGGTCAGGAAGAAGGATCTTCTCTACTTCGAGGACGGAAACGTCTGAAACATACCCCGACAGGGGAATACACAGACCAGGGGGGAGGGCTATACTATTGCCATGAAACGAGTGGCCTTCATCATCGCCCTGCTCTGTGTACTCTCCCCCCTGGCCGCACATGAGGGGTACTACTACACCCTCTCCCTCTCGATCTTCCCCTACCTCTCCATCCCCCACTACGCGGACGACATCCCGATGCGTACCGCAGGTGGGGGAGAAGTCTCCATCGGGGCGCTGGGCTTTCGCACAGGGCACTACGACCTGAGCCTTGAGCTTCGCTATCGCGGCACCACCGCCTCGATTCCCCACGGTTACTACCGGGCCCGAGGCTTCGACTCCCTTGGCTCGGATCTCCGCTTCGCCTACCAGCTGAAGGAGCAATTCGCCCTCTTTGCCACAGTGGGCACGGAGATCAACTTCTACCGCGGGGTCGACAATGCATTCGCCTCCTTCTCCACTGCCATAGGGGCTGAATTCCTCCTGGTCCAGAACCCATCCCATCGCCTCAGCCTCACCGTCCCGATCACCCTCCACCTCAGAAAGGAGATCACGGCGATCCAAACAGGGGTGGGCGTGCGTTATCAGGTCTTTCCCACAAAGGAGGGCTGGGAATGAAGAAGCCATTCATAGCATTGGCCATCATCCTGCTCTCCCTCCTCCTCTTCAGCTGCGAGCTCTTCGTGAAGGAGCCACAAGCGGGGAAGGTCTATGCGATCTTGGTGGCGTTGGATTATAAAAATTCCTATCAAGATGACCTGAAAGGCACACTCCCTGATGCACATGAGCAAGATCTCGCCTTTAAAGCAGTCACGGAAAAACTGGCAAAGTCATCCTATACTGGATTTAAGTTTCTCCAGGAAGGTGTGGATGTATCCTCCACAGTGAAACACCTAATAGGCGATGAGGAAATAAACGCATACCCAAAACCCGAAAATATTGAAGCTGCCATACAAGCGTTGAGCAAGATTACCACATCGGAGGATTTAATAATCTTCACATTCAGCGGCCATTCTGGCAAAGGTGAAATTGCCCTTGCTCCTTCTGTACCTGACTCAACGAGTTTCTACAATATTTCCGACCTCCTCGACCACTTCTCCTCTGTCAAAGGCCGCAAGCTCATCATCCTCGATGCTTGTGAAACCGGCTATGGCGTCCCGTCCGACCCAGCAAGCTCCTCCACCCTCTTGGAGAAAGCCATCGCTTCCTGGTATGCCAAGTACTTCAATGGGGAACGATCGGAGAAGAGCGATCTCTTTGTATTGACCTCCAGCGCCAATACCGACTCCTATGAAGATAATTTCAAGGGAAAGCGCCATGGAGTGTTCACCTATGCCCTCCTCAAAGCCCTCGGATGGAATGTTGATACCGGTACGATGTCCACTGCGATTCCCCCTGC
>ERZ795030.220-NODE-220-length-94152-cov-6.579848_pt1 | contig 94152 bp, 102 predicted proteins | sample MGYA00375122_ERZ795030 | MGnify/ENA primary metagenome ERZ795030 (study PRJEB30165, sample SAMN05720146) | activated sludge metagenome | isolation source: anaerobic digester from wastewater treatment plant | place: Japan | collected 2015-04-20 ... | reverse complement strand
AAGAATACTATCAATACCATTTTATTGGCAAATTTCTTGGCAAACCCTCAAAAATATGATACAATATTATTGAGAGGCTTCCTTTAAAGAGAAAGCGGTCAAAACCCAAACCGTTTTTATTTTTTGCATGTCAAAACCCTTATTGAATATCCCCATATTACTAAGGAAAAAAGATCTCCTTAAATAAAAATCATTCCTTTCTTAAGGAAGTCTCTCCCCTTTAAGTGCTTTTTGAAAAAGCACCTGCTTTTCTTTATTTATCACCTTCGAACCGACAAGTAAACATTTGCTTCATTTACTTGTCTTTTTTTTCGAAAAAAGGTTCCTTTTCGATTTGCGTGAAGCAACTGCTTTAATAAGAAGCAATTTGCTTTTTGGCAAACCAAAAAGGAACCTTTGTTTTTTTATTAACCGATTGAACCTTTCATTTCCAGTTTGATCAACTGATTCAATTCTACCGCATACTCCATCGGGAGTTCTTTCGCAAACGGTTCGATAAATCCCATGATAATCATTTCCGTTGCCTGTTCTTCGGTCAAACCTCTGCTCATCAGATAAAACAGCTGTTCTTCGTTGACTTTGGAAACCGAAGCTTCATGTTCGATGAAAGACGTCGGGTTTTGCACGATGTTGGTCGGAATCGTATCGCTCAACGATTTTTCGTCAAGCATCAGAGTATCGCATTCGACGTGGCTTCTTGCGTACAGGGCGTTTTTGTTGTGACGCACAAGTCCCCGGTAATTGACTTTTCCGCCGCCTTTGGAAATCGATTTGGAAATGATTTGGCTGGAAGTGTACGGAGCAAGATGAATCATCTTGGCGCCGGTATCCTGGATTTGTCCTTCACCCGCAAAAGCAATCGAAATCGTTGTTCCTTTGGCATAAGGACCGGCGAGGATGCAGGCGGGATATTTCATGTTGATATTGGAACCGATATTGCCGTCAATCCATTCCATCTGGCCGTTTTCTTCGACCCAGGCCCTTTTGGTGACCAGATTGACAATATTTTTGGACCAATTCTGCACGGTGGAGTAACGGCAATAACCGTTCTTTTTGACAAAGATTTCCACCACCGCCGCATGCAAAGAATCCTTGGAATAAATGGGCGCGGTGCATCCTTCGACGTAGTTGAGACTTGCGCCTTCGTCAACGATAATCAAAGTTCTTTCGAACTGACCCATTTGCTCGGTGTTGATTCTGAAATACGATTGCAGCGGTTTTTCGATTTTGACGCCTTTCGGAACATAAATAAACGATCCGCCGCTCCAAACCGCGGTATTGAGCGAAGCGAACATATTGTCTTCCGCCGGAACGATTTTTCCAAAATATTCTTTGACCAAATCGGGATAAAGTTTTACCGCCGTGTCGGTATCGCAGAACAATACACCCAGTTCTTCGAGTTCTTTGATGGTGTTGTGGTAAACCACTTCCGATTCGAACTGGGTCGATACGCCCGCCAAATACTTTTGTTCGGCTTCTCTGATACCGAGCTGATCGAAGGTTTTCTTAATCGATTCGGGAACCTGGTCCCACCGATTAACCGTTTTTTCGCTGGATTTGATGTAATATATATAATCGTCGAAAGTAAGGCTTCCCAAATCCGGGCCGAAAGTCGGCCACTTCATTTTGGCAAATTCGTGATAAGCCTTCAAGCGGATTTCTTCCATCCACTTCGGTTCTTTTTTGAAAGCGGAAATCTTTCGGATTACTTCTTCCGAGATTCCTTTTCCGGTATCGAATACGGTGGGAGCGTCGGTTTTGAAACCGTATTTGTATTCGGAACCGATTTTATCAAGATTGCTCATAATCGTTATCCTCTTCCGAACTGCCGTTGATTAAAGCATCGAGTGCCCGCCAGGCGATGGTTGCACATTTGGTACGGGCCGGAAACTGCGCCACACCGGAAAATACCTGCGCTTCTTCCAAAGCATCCATGTCTTGGGGCTCTTCTCCTTTAATCAATTTGTAATAATCCTGTATCAAAGCATTCGCTTCGGCAGTTGATTTGTTTTTCATCAGTTCGCTCATAATGGAAGCCGAGGAGCAGCAAATGGAGCAGCCGCTTCCGTCATGGCGGATATCCTGAAGTTTTCCGTCCTGTAGGTGAATCTGAACCGTTACGTCATCGCCGCAGCTCGGATTTTTCAGTCTCAGTTTTTTGTAACCCGCTTCTTCCTTCAAACCTTTGTTGCGGGGGTTTTTGTAGTGTTCCATGATGACCTGGCGATACAATTGTTCAACAGTTCTCATTTTTTATCCAATCCTTTCAAAAAACGAAACGGTTGCTTTAACCGCTTCCAAAAAGCGGTCGACATCTTCAATCGTATTATATATATAAAAACTTGCTCTCAAGGTTCCGGTAACGCCTAGCCACTTCGTAATCAATTGGGCACAGTGGTGGCCGGCGCGCAGAGCAATATTGTTTTGATCGAACAGCGTTGCGGCATCATGAGGATGCACTCCTTTGATATTGAAGGCAACGATTCCGGTATCCGTGGTCGGATTGTATACTTCGACGCCCGGGATGGCCAATAGTTTCGGCATCGCATAGGCGATTAAATCTTTTTCGTGTTCGTTAATTCGGTCCATCCCGATTTTTTCCAAATACCGGATGGCTTCTTTAAAGGCAATTGCCTCCGCAATCGGCATGGTTCCCGCTTCGTATTTGTAAGGCACTTCACGGTAGCTTGCCTCAAACAGACAAACATCGTCGTTCATGTCGCCGCCGTATTCGTACGGATCCAAGCGTTCCAAAATTTGTTTTTTTCCGTAAAGGATTCCGAAACCGGTCGGGCCGAGCATCTTATGGGCGGAAAAAGCCAAAAAGTCGCAATCCAAATCTTTGACATCGATTTTTAAATGCGGTGCCGCCTGCGCCGCATCCACAATCACGACAGCCCCCGCTATATGGGCTTCTTTGATGATTTCTTTCAAAGGAGTAATATAGCCCATCACGTTTGATACATAGGTAATGGCCACGACTTTCGTTTTCGGTGATATTGTCGCTTTGAAGTTTTCTAAAGTAATCCGACCGTCGACGGTCAGATCGACATAACGAAGAACCAAGCCTTTTTCGCTTGCAAGGTGCTGCCAAGGAAGAATGCTGCTGTGGTGTTCGAGTTCCGAGACAATCACTTCGTCGCCTTTTTGCAAAGTTTTGCCGAGAATGGAAGCCACCATGTTCAGACCGTTGGTCGTTCCTTTGGTGTAGATTATTTCTTCCGGCTTGGCGTTGATAAAGTTTGCCACCACGTCTCTTGTTTCTTCGTATTCGGTGGTTGCTTTATGGCTTAAAGAATAGACGCCGCGGTGAATATTTACCCCATAGTATTCGTAATAATCTTTCATCTTGTCGATTACGGCTTTTATCTTCAGCGATGTTGCGCCGCTGTCCAAATAAACCAAATCGGGGTTATTGACCAAAACGGGAAAATCGCTGCGAATCGCTTTGTTTAACAAAATATCACCTACTTTAATTTATGTTCGAAATCCTCTTTGATTTCTTTTTTGGTTTCTTCGTCGCTGATATGATCAAGCAACGGTTGCAGGAAACCCATAATAATAATCCTGGAAGCCTGTTCTTCGGATAAGCCCCGGCTCATCAGATAGAACATTTCATCTTTGTTCAAAGAACCGATAGCCGCCCCGTGGTGCGCGATGACATCGTGTTCTTCGATAAACAGATTGGGGTCGGCGGTTATCTGGCTCTTTTCGCCAATGATAAGGCCTTTCGCAACCTGGTTGGCATTGCTTTTTGAAGCGCCTTTTATGATTTTGGAATTGTTGTTAACTTTCACGCTCGCTTCGTCCAAAGCGATGATATAGCTTTCGTGAACGCTTTGCGTGTTTCCTTTTTCGTGCAGAATGAATGAATCGCACGATACTTTCGCATCGTCCAATGCCAAAAAGACATTCATGACTTGAACAGAAGCACCTTCGCCCTTCAGGTAAATCGAAGGATTCATCGTTATGCTTTTGTTCGAAGAAGTCATGGTATAAAACGTAAGGGAAGAATCTTGTTTCAGAGAGATATCGAATCGGACGTCCAAAACCCCTTCGTTTTGCCAAAGCAGATAAGTAAGATTTGCTCCTTCTTCCAAGGTTATTTCTGTATGTCTGATACCGTTATTATTTTTATGATAAAGGATGGCCTTTTGCAAGGGCAAAACGCGGATTAATTGTTTTTCGTCCCGGTCTTCGATAACGAGCGGTTGGGTAACGGAATTAGCGATTGTTATTGTTGCCATTGGTACCATTTCCCGAATCTATCATATTTTTGACGGCACAGGTGCCGACACTGACTTTGCCGATGACGTTGATCGGTTCGTCGAAAAGACCCAGTTCGTCTTTGATCCAGTCGTAACCTTTTTCGTCGATTTGGGCAATCAGTTCTTTTCCGCCCGATTTGACAATTTGGCCATCCAGCATGACGTGGACATAATCGACATCGATATAATCCAAAAGCCGTTCATAATGGGTAATGATCAGAGCCCCGAAATCGCTGCTTTTCATGGAACTGACGTTTTCGCCGACGATACGAAGCGCATCGACGTCAAGGCCGGAATCGATTTCGTCGAGTATCGCGAATTTCGGTTTCAGGATTTTCATCTGCAGAATTTCGTTGCGTTTTCTTTCGCCACCCGAAAAACCGACGTTGACATAGCGGTGCGGCAAATCGCTGTGCATCTTGAGTTCCGCGCTTGCTTTGTCGAGAGTTTTGATGAATTTGAAAAGCGAGATATGTTCGCCTTCCGGAAGACGTGCCTGAAGAGCAGTTTTGATAAAATCCGCATTCGTTACCCCGCTGATTTCGCTTGGGTATTGCATGGCCAAAAATAGGCCTTTGCGCGATCTTTCGTCAACCGGCATCGCCAACACGTTTTCGCCGTCCAAAGCGATTTCTCCTTTGGTGACTTCGTATTTGTAATGACCCATAACGGTCGAGGCAAGGGTTGATTTGCCGGTTCCGTTCGGACCCATGATGACATGGAATTCTCCGGTTTTGATTTCCAGATTGATTCCTTTCAAAATTTCTTTTCCTTCAACGGAAACGTGAAGGTTTCTGATTTGCAATATGGACATATTTATTCCTCTTTTGTTTTATTCTTGGGTTTTTTCAATGTGAAGACCAATAACACCGTTGCCCCGAAACCAACAACGATAAAGATTAACGCTATCAGCAAATCTCTAGTCGGATCGTACGGATCGGTCGGATTTTCCGGGTTGGTCGGATCGGTCGGAAGCGGTTCGAAATCGACTTTTTCCCCGCCCACGAAAAGTTCGAACTCGTCCGTCAGACCAATGTAAGGCTGAAAATCGAGTTTGCTTGTGGCATAGACTTTTTTGTCCTTGGTGATGGCTACCGCTTCCATGTCGGGACGGTTTTCGGCATAAGCCAAACCGTCTTCCAAACCGAGCGCATAGATGCCGGTCGCAAACGCGTCCGCAAACGCCGATGCGTAATAGCCTTCCCGGTAATTTAAAACAATGGATACGGACATCAGATTGTTTTCGTAAGGGTATCCGGTTTTCGGATTCAAAAGGTGGTGATATATATCGTTTCCAACCTCGATGTAGCGTTCGTAAACTCCGGACGTTACGATGGTTTGGGAATTGCCTAAAAATTTAATCAGGTATTTGCCGCCGAACGGATTAGTCAAAAGCGTACCGGTTTTACCGGGGTTGATTTTGCTTTCGCCGTAGTTGTAGGCATTTCCCCCGAGACTAATCAGGAAAAACTCGAAACCCTGGTCGATTAGATATTCGGTCACCTTGTCCGCCGCAAACCCTTTGGCAATGGCCCCCAAATCCAGTTTCATGCCGGGTTCCGGAAGATAAACGGTTTTTGCGGTTTCGTCGATTTCGATTAAACGGTAATCAATTTTTTCGCGAGCCTGGTTAATTTTTTCTTCGGAAGGTACTACGCAATACTCGGGATTGTAATCCAAACTGTCGGTCCTACAATACTGCGACAATTCGGAAATCTTCCAAAGCGTCGTTAAGGGCCCGATGGTCGGATCGAATCCGCCATCCGTTGCTTCGGCTACATCGATTGCCACTTTTATCAAATCGAGGAAATCCTGGTTGACGGTTGTCCGTTCGCCCGAGCCGCTCAGCCGGTTGATTTTCATTAAAGTCGATTCTTCAATCTTATAGCTTCCCATCATGGGAGTAACGGATATCGAAAAGTTTTTTTCGATATCGAACAGAATCTTTTCGATTTCCTCGTCAACTTTGTTTAAATCGCCGTCGCTGTATTGGTTTTTATTGTATTCCACCCTGATTTCGCTGATGGTATCAAGGTAATCCCAATAAAAGAACCTTTTAATCAGGTATTCGCTTTCTGCGTCCACGAATAAAGCTGTGGGTATTACTGCGAAAAAGAAAAAAGCAATTGTTATTTTGATAATAATTGTTTTCATGGTCAATCTACCTCAATTTATTATTATATCAAAAATAGGTAATATACGCACTCAATATGCATAAATATAACAAATCAGAGGAAGCCTTTTTTTGGACTTCCTCTGATTTTTTTATTGATTTTTCTTAACGGAAAGCAATGTTTTCGCTTGCCTTTACCCAAATGGACACCAAATCCTGGTTTCTAATTACTAAAATCGCATCGTCCGCGATTTTGACCGCTTCGTCGATTTGGGTTGTTTTTCGCGTTCCGAAGCAAAGCCATCCGCTTTTCGGATCGTAATAGATATCTTCTTTTTGGCGGTATTGGAAAATCACTTCGTCATCGACGGCATAATCTTTGAAATCGACCGAAACGCTTCCGGGTTTGGCGATTGGGGGAGTCAGTTTTTTCTTAATCCAAATCGAACAAGGGACCATTCCCATGATTCCTTTCACTTCTTTGGTTGCGGGATCGATCCCCACCCCCGCAAACGACAACCCGATTGTAAGGAGTGCGAGTTTCTTATTCTTGACGATGCTTAAGGGTTCAAACTCTTTGGTCTTTTCGTTAAAGGTTACTTTTTGATTTGATGCCGAATCAGCGTAATTTGCCAAAAAATCCAAATGGCTTTCTTCGGTCAGCTGATACTTGGTCCGTCGAATCAAATGTTTGGAATACTCAAGCATCTGTTGGGCTTCTTCCTGAACGTTGTAGATTCTTTTCCGGGCATCTTTTTTGGAAAAATAACCGTTGTACCAACTGCTTAAAGGATATATTACCAAAAAGAACAAAATGACGAAATATACCCAAACCGGTTGTTTCTGCTTAATTGCGACAACCGTCAGAAAGGCCGATATCGCAACCGCAAAAACCGTATTCAGGATAGGAAACAAAAGACGCGGCTTGTTTTTCTTTAAAGCGTAGTTTAGCTGTTGTTCGTGTTTTGAAGGTTCCATTTATTCTATCCTATGCATAAAGCAGTGTCGACACAATCGGTATCATAAAGAACACAAGCCAACCCGGATGCCAAGCGCCCCAAACGAAACCGATGACGAAGAAAGCAATCAGACAGAATAAAAACGTCAGGGATACAATTTTGGCTTTCAGGTTTTTGCGCGTCAGTTTTTCGATTGTGCCCACGACCGGAATGGATAAAAACACGATCCAACCCGGATGCCAGGCATCCCAAATAAACCCGAGCATCAAAAATGCCAAAGTTGCCACAAGCGGCGTAACCGCAACTATTTTTCTTTTTACCATCTATAGGACCTCCTTTGTCCGATAATCTTTTTAATAATCTCCGATAAGACTATATATAGCCATATTATACACGAAAGAAAGGAAAATGACAAATCAATTAATTTTAAAAATTCGGGCATGAAAAAAAGGGGGCTGTTTGGCCCCCTTTATTTCAATCAAATTATTTGGAGTAATCCAATGAAGCCAAACGGACATAATTCCTGTAACGTTTTTGTGCTTCTTTCATGTTTTGTTCAAGCAGGTAGTTGGCTTCGGTCGGATTGATTTGTTTCAATTGAGCATAACGTGTTTCGCTCATCAGGAAGGTGTTGTACAGATCCCAGTTCGGTTCTTTCGAGTCGATTTGCAATGGGTTCTTGCCTTCTTCGGCTAAACGCGGGTCGTAACGGAGCAATGTCCAGTATCCGCATTCAACAGCAAGCTTGGCCTGTTGTTGGGCTTTGCCCATACCTTCGCGAAGACCATGGGAAATACATGGAGAGTAAGCGATGATTAGGGATGGTCCCGGATAACTTTCAGCTTCTTTCATTGCCTTGAGCATTTGGGCTTGGCTTGCGCCGTGAGCGATGTAGGCAACATAGACATGGCCGTAACTCATGGCGATTGCGGCTAAGTCTTTCTTCTTACCGTGTTTACCGGCAGCCGTGAATTTGGCAATCGAACCGGTTTGGCTGGATTTCGAAGATTGACCGCCTGTGTTGGAATAAACTTCGGTATCGAGAACCAGGATATTGACATCTTCGTTGTTGGCGATAACGTGGTCCAATCCTCCGTAACCGATATCATAAGCCCAGCCGTCGCCGCCGATAATCCATTGCGAACGTTTGACAAGATTGTCTTTGAGTTCGAAAATGCGTTTGGCGATTGGGTTATTCGATTTTTCAAGGAGAGGAACCAATTCGTCGCGAACTTCTTTGGTGATTTCGGAACTGTTTCTGTTTTGCATCCATTTTTCAAACAACGGCTGCATTTCCGGTAGTTCGTTCTTTTCGATAGCCTGTTCCATCAAAACCTGGATTTGGTCGCGCAATGCTTCGGAGGCAATTTTCATACCGAAACCGAATTCGGCATTGTCTTCGAAGAGCGAGTTGGCCCATGCAGGTCCTACGCCCTTGGCGTTCTTGGTATAAACGGTTGAAGGATAGCTTCCGCCGTAAATCGACGAGCAGCCTGTGGCATTGGCGATTACCATCCGGTCACCGAACAATTGAGTGGCAAGTTTGATATAGGAAGTTTCGCCGCAGCCTGCGCAGGCACCAGAGAATTCAAACAACGGTTGTGCGAATTGGCTGTTCTTGGCGCTTTGCGTCTTGTCGACAAGCGAATCTTTGTAAGTAACGTTGTTGAAGAAGTAGGAAGCTCTGTTCGGTTGGCCTTTTTCGATTGCTTCTTCGATCGGAACCATCTTGAGAGCCTTTTCGCCTTTTCTGCCCGGGCAGATGTTGACGCAGGATTCGCAACCCGTGCAGTCGTAAGTCGAAATCTGGATAGAGTAATGCAAGCCTTCCAAGCCTTTGCCGGTAGCGTTAAGCACGATAGTGCCTTCCGGAGCATTTTTCATTTCTTCGTCTGTAGCCAGGAACGGTCTGATTACGGCATGAGGACAAACGAACGAGCATTGGTTACATTGGATACAGTTTTCCGGATTCCATTCCGGAACGAAGTTGGCGATGGAACGTTTTTCATATGCGGCTGCGCCGTTAGGCATAGTTCCGTCGGCGTAATCGAGGAATGCGGAAACAGGTAATTCGCCGCCGTTCATGGCATTGATTTCGTCGGCAATGTTCTTAACGAAATCCGGACGGTCTTCGCTTTCGAAATCGTCGTCGCCCGGCAGGTTCACCCATTCCGGTTTGACAGGGATTTCGATTAGACCTTCGGCGCCTTTATCGATGGCTTTGAAGTTGAGTTCGACAATTTCGCGGCCTTTGCGCGAATAACTCTTTTCGGCAAAATTCTTCATTTCTTGTTTTGCCTGTTCATACGGCAGAATTTGTTCGTTCAGTTTAAAGAAGGCTGATTGGAGAATTGTATTGGTACGGTGACCCAAACCGATTTCCACGGCTAGGTTGACCGCATCAATAATATAGAATTTCGCATGCTTTTCGGCTAATTTTTTCTTGAAATGATTTGGCAGGAAAGCTTCGATTTCGTCCGGTTTTCTTACGGTGTTGAGTAAGAAGGTTCCTCCGTCTTTCAAGTACTTAAGCATGTCGTATTTGCGAACATAGGTATCCAAGCTGCAGCTGATGAAGTCCGCAAGCGTTACGAGGTAAGGCATCTGAATCGGATTCTTGCCGAAACGCAAGTGGGATCTTGTTACGCCCCCGCTCTTCTTCGAGTCATAGGCAAAATAAGCTTGACCGTAGAGGTCGGTCTTTTCGCCGATGATCTTGATGGTGTTCTTGTTGGCACCGACGGTTCCGTCGCTTCCGAGTCCGTAGAAAATCAGTTCGGTAACGTCTTCATGGATTCTGATTTCTTTTCCGGCAGGAAGGCTTAAATTGGTTACGTCATCGTTGATACCGATGGTGAAACCGTCATGTCCTTTCTTAGCCAAATGATCGAATACCGCAATAATCTGGGCCGGAGTCGTATCCTTGCTGGATAAGCCGTAACGTCCGCCGATGATATACGGAGCATTTTCTTTATTGTAGAAAGCCGCTTTGACGTCCAAATACAACGGTTCGCCGATGGAGCCTGGTTCTTTGGTTCTGTCAAGTACCGCTACGCGTTCAACGGTCTTCGGCAAGACGTTAAACAAATATTTGGTTGAGAACGGACGATACAGATGAACAACCAAGCAACCGGTCTTGCGACCTTGTTTGTTGAGATAATCGACAACAGATTTGATTGTTTCGGTTACGGAACCCATCGCAACGATAATATCGGTTGCGTCTTTGGCACCGTAGTAAACGAACGGAGCATAATTTCGACCGGTGATTTTGGAGATTTCCTTCATGTAATCATTGACAATGTCAAGAACAGCTTCATAATACTTGTTTGCTACTTCGCGTGTTTGGAAATATATGTCTTCGTTTTGAGATGAACCTCTGGTTACTGGATGTTCAAAACTGAGGGCACGTTGTCTGAATTTCGCAACCGCTTCTCTGTCAAGCAATTTGTCAAAGACTTCGTAGTCCAAGACTTCGATTTTTTGAATTTCATGGCTGGTTCTGAAGCCATCAAAGAAATGTAAAAACGGTACGCTGGATTTGATTGCAGCTAGGTGCGCAACTCCTGCAAGGTCCATGATTTCCTGAACGCTGGAAGTTGCAAGCATGGCAAAACCGGTTTGACGGGCTGCCATAACGTCTTGTTGGTCACCGAAAATCGATAGTGCCTGTGCAGCAATGCTGCGGGCCGAAACATGGATTACACCTGGCAACAATTCACCGGCAATTTTATACATATTAGGAATTTTAAGCAGTAAACCTTGGCTTGCGGTAAAGGTTGTGGTCAATGCGCCCGATTGCAGGGAACCGTGAACTGTTCCCGCAGCACCTGCTTCGGATTGCATTTCCACGATTTTAACAGGAACGCCAAAGAGGTTTTTCTTTCCTTGGGCTGCCCATTCTTCCGCATACTCCGCCATCGGTGAAGATGGTGTAATAGGATATATACCTGCTACCTCAGTAAAGGCATAAGCTACATAAGCCGCTGCTTGATTCCCATCCATTGAGTGGAAAACTTTTTTCGACATTATATTCCTCCTTACGAATATTTTTTCAACATTAGTCGTATACTGTCTTATTATAGCACAACTTACCCGATTATGCAAATAATATTATCAAGTGATTTTCTTCGGAATTTTCAATTTTTCGGTGAATACGTTTCCATTATTTTAACCCGATTTTCAAAGTCGTATCACCAAATTCGCTCCCTGTGGCAATAAAAAACAATTAATCGGTCAAATATGGTATACTATTTTCGAGGTAATTAGTATGAAAACCGTTCTTGTCGGAATCAATGCCAAATACATCCATCCGTCCATCGCTTTGTACCAATTAAAAGCAAATACATCCTACGAAGTAAAAGTGCTGGAATTCACAATCAAAGAAAGCATTGACAAAATTTATCACGCCATCATCGGGGAAAACCCGGGGTTAATCGGCTTCAGCTGTTATTTGTGGAATATTACTTTGGTAACCAAGTTAACCCGGCTTTTTAAAACCTATCATCCCCATATCAAAATTCTTTTGGGAGGACCGGAAGTAAGTTACGATGCGGAGTATTTTCTGAACGAAACCAAAGCCGACTTTTTGATCAGAGGCGAAGGCGAAGTGGCGTTCGACAGACTCCTTAAGGTTCTAAACGAAGAAATAAACGAACCCGTTTTGGCTTCGGTTCCTTCGTTATCCTTTATCCGAGACGGAAAACTGATCGCAACCCCGATGGTATTGGCCGATTTAAACAAAATCAAAATTGCCCCTTTAACCGTTACCGATTACCAAAAACGGATATTGTATCTCGAATCGAGCAGGGGTTGTCCGTTTAACTGCAGTTACTGCCTTTCCTCGGCAGAAAAACGGGTCCGCTTTTTTCCGCTTGAGGATGTTGTCAACATTATCAGAAACGCCATCGAAGCGCGGGTTCCCGTTGTCAAATTTTTGGACCGTACCTTCAATATCAACAAAAAGTATTTTCTAACCATTCTAAAATTGATCGAAAGCGAAAACATCGAATCGGTTTTTCAGTTCGAAATCGTGGCCGACCTTTTGGACAAAGAGGTAATCGGTTATTTATTGACCGTAAAGCAGCGTTTTATCCGTTTTGAAATCGGAATTCAATCGACAAACGACAGGGTAAACGCAGCCGTAAATCGCAGACAGGACATGCAATTGCTAAAGAAAAATATCCTAGCTTTGAGACAAAATTCCAACATCGAACTGCACCTTGACCTCATTGTTGGACTGCCTTTTGAGACCAAAGAATCCGCAATTTTTTCCTTTGATGAGGTCATTTCCTGGCGACCTACCGAGTTGCAGCTGGGCTTTCTGAAGTTTTTGAGAGGTACCAGGATGCTTGATTTGGTTGATGAATTCGGCTACAAATACCACAAAATTCCCCCGTACGAAATTATCAGAAACAATCTGTTAAGCGAAAACGACTTAAGCGAAATCAAGAAAGTCGAGTTCGTTTTGAACAAAATTTACAACTCCAAATGGTTTCCCAAGACTTTGGATTTTCTCTTTCTAAACCGCTTGATTGCTTCCTGGTACCGCTTCTTTTTGGCTTTCTACGGTTATTTGCAGGATCAAAAGTTTTCCTTTTCGTCCTATCAGCGGGACACTCTGTACAGCTTATTCGCTAACTTCCTGAGTGAAACCTTGCCCGGATATTCCGAAAAACTAACCTTTTTGGTTATCCAGGATTATTTGGACAAAGCGAAAACCAGACCGAAGAAATGGTGGAAAGATTTTAAAATAATCGAAAAGCACGAACTACTTCCTTTGGTCGAAGATAAAATCAAACCCTTTACCAAAGAAGATTTCTATCGCAACGGTTTGATTGTAACAAGCGAAAAGGAAATATATATCTGCTTTTTCAAAAACTTTACGGCTACTTCCTTTCTTATTCCTTTACATTAAACGCGGGAATTCTCCATATAATATAGACGGTGAATTCTTGTGCGTTTAAAAGAACTGTTTCCCCAAGTTAATCAAGATGCACAAATTACCGGAATTGCAACAGACACCCGTTTTGTTCAACCCGGTTTTTTGTTTGTTCCGTTACAAGGACAACATTTCAAGGGCGATGAGTTTATCATCGAAGCAACGCAAAAAGGCGCAAGCGCGGTTGTTTTGGATGCGCCTTATTACCAAGCTACGGTTCCGGTTGTTGTCGCAGAAAATCCTTTTTCGGAACTGTTGCGTATTTTGAAAATCTTTTACGGCGAACCCTTCAACAACCTGACTTTGACGGGTGTCACGGGAACCGACGGAAAAACCACTTCCTGCACGATTATTGATCATTTGCTTAAGAGCCGTTTTTCTACGGCAGTTATGGGAACGACGGGAATATTTTATCAAAATGAATCCCGCTTTAATCTTTTCACTACGCCTCTTCTTGCCGAATCCTACCGCTTGTTGCACGAATTTGTAGAACGTGGGATCACCCACGTCACCATGGAAGTTTCCTCCGAAGGAATCATCGGCAAAAGAATCGAACCCTACCGGTTTGATTATGGGGTATACACAAACCTCAGCCACGAACACTTAAACACCCACAAATCGATGGAAGAATACTTCGAGGCCAAGTTTCGGCTTTTCAGACAGCTTAAGCCTGACGGTCTGGCGATAGTCAACAAAGACGATATATATGCGAATCGTTTTAAAAGTTTTAGCAACCTGATAACTTACAGTATCGAAAAACCTTCGGACTTCCAAGCCATCAATATCGAAAGGAAACAAAACCATTTGACCTTTGACATAAAAGCAGGGAGCAATTTATATCAGGGGTTCAAACTGAACAAACCCGAACTTTACAATCTGGCAAATGCTTTGCCGGGAATCGTCATTGCCTTGAAAGAAGAAATCCCTTTATCGGTAATCAAAAAGCGCTTGGCAAACACCCCTGTTGTTCCCGGAAGACTGGAAAAAATCGCGACCGTCGACAAAGCGGATATATATGTGGATTTTGCCCATACGCCAAATGCCATCGCGAATCTGTTAACCGAAGCAAGAAAAAAGACAGATGGTAAACTGATTATCGTTTGCGGGGCAACTGGAAACAAAGATCAGACCAAGCGGCCGCTGATGGGAAAAATCGCCACTGAGCTTGCGGATTACGTGGTGTTTACGACCGAAGACCCGTACGACGAAAACCCGGAAGAAATCATCGACCAAATGACTTCCGAAGTTACCAAAACCAATTATTCCAAAATCGGAAACCGGAAAAGCGCCATCTCTTTAGGGATTGCCATGTCGGGTCCCGGAGACATTGTCCTCGTAACCGGAAAAGGCAGAGAAACGACCGTGACCGAAAAAGGAATAAAGCAAAGCTATTCCGATGTCGAAACTATTTATGAAATTGTTCGCAAACTCAAATAATTATAAACGAAAAAAGAAGCTTAGTGAAATCAAATAAATTCGATTTCATTTGGCTTCTTTTTTAAACAATGTCTGATATATATCTCTTTTCGGAATCCCCCGGTCGGTCGCAACCTGCTTTAAAGCGGTTTTACTATCCATGCCCTGATCAAGATAAAACCGGTAATGTTCTTCGATGCTCAGGTTAATCAGCTCTTCGTCCTTTTCGGTTTCTTTGTTTCCTTCCAGAACAATAACCATTTCGCCTTTAACAACGTCCAGTTCTTCGAGAATTTCTCGTGCGGTTCCGCGAGAGTATTCCTCAAACTTTTTGGTCAGTTCCCGAGCAAGCACGATTTGTCTTTCCGGCATTATCGCATCGATATCCTCAAGCGTGGCTTTGATGCGATGGGGAGCTTCGTAAAGAATTACTGTTTCGGTGCGGTTCTTCAATTCCTTTAGTTCTTCCGTTCTTTTCTTTTGTTTGCTGGACAAAAAGCCGTAAAACGTAAACCGTTCGGTGGATAATCCGGAAGCAACCAAAGCCGTAATTCCGGCGACTACTCCTGGAACGACGATGACGTCGATATCGTTTCTGATAGCTTCGCTTACCAGAATCCAGCCGGGATCGCTGATGCAAGGACTCCCCGCATCGCTCACCAAGGCGATGTTCAGTCCGTTTTTGATTTGTCCGATTACTTCGGACGTTATTTCGTTTTCGTTAAACAAATGGAAACTTTTCATTTTGGTTTTGATATCGTAGTGGTTTAAGAGTTTTACGGTGTTTCTCGTATCTTCGCAGTAAATCAAATCAACCGTTTTCAGGGTATTGATGGCTCGTAAAGTGATATCTTCCAAATTGCCGATGGGAGTGGAGACGATATACAGTTTGGCATTGTCGTTTGCGAAAGATTTTTGTCTTTTCACTTTTTCACCACCTCCCCGCGGTACCGAAAAATTTCCAGGATTTCGTCGGTATAAGTATTGTTTTCGTTGTAGACATAAAGCGGAGGAAGGACTTTAAGATTCCCTTTGCCTTTGCTTTTCATGCCTTCGAGCAAAATTATCAGACTTTCCTTCGAAGACTGTTTCGGATAAACGAAACGGAGACGCTTCGGTTCGATGCCGTATTTCCGGAAAGCATCCAATACATCGATTAACCGGTCGGTCCGGTGCACCATCGCCAGGCGTCCGCCTTCTTTCAAAAGACGATTGGCGCTGATCAACACTTCGGCCAAAGTAATCTTGACTTCGTGGCGGGCAATCGTCAGATAATCGTTTTTGTTGATATTGCTTGTTTCCTTATATATAAAATAGGGAGGATTGCATGTGACGACATCGAAACAGGATACCCCGAGTTTAAGATAGGCGTTTTTGATGTCTTCCTCGAGGATGGTAATCTGGTTTTCCAGTTTGTTCAATTCGACGCTCCGTTTGGCAAGATCCGCTATCTCCGGCTGAATTTCGATACCGTAGATTTTCGCCTTGGTTCTAAGAGACAAAAAAAGGGGAATGGGCGCATTGCCACACCCCAAATCAACAATCATTTTATCGGCTTTGTTAATCGTCGCAAACGAGGCCAGAAGCGTCGAGTCAAGGGAAAAATTGAATATATCCGGCCGCTGAATGATTTTCAAGCCTTCATATCCCAATAAATCATTGATTACTTCCTTCATACTCATGGTTCTTTTCTTTGATTTCTCTGTTACCTTTATCTTTAATCAATTCCACATCGTGAAGCGGATGGGTTACCGGAACAATCGCTTCGCCTTCCAAGGTTTTGACCGTTTTTTTCAAAAAGTCCAAACCGACGACTTTGCACAAATCACATGTCGGTGTTTTGACCCAGGAATTGATCGGCGGCATTTCCTTTTTGATTTCCTGATAAAGCTCGCTTTCGTAAGCGATACAGCACATCAGTTTACCGCAGGCTCCGCTGATTTTGGTGGTATTCAAACTCATTTGCTGGTCTTTGGCCATTTTCATGGTTACCACATTGAAATCCCGTAGATGGGTGGCGCAGCAAAGCGGCCTTCCGCAGGATCCCAAACCTCCGACGCAACGGGCCGCTTCCCGCGGACCGATTTGTCTCAATTCAACTCTCATGGCAAATTCCGGTGTTAGAACTTTCAACAAATCGCGGAAATCCACGCGGTCGTCGGCGGTATAATAAAAGATTACTTTGGAACGGTCGATGGTATATTCGCAATAGAGCGGCTTCATTTCCAATCCGGATTTTTCCACCGCATTCTTAAAAAAATCGAAACTGTGGATTGCCTGTTCCTGGTTGCGTTTTTCCTGCTCCAAATCGGCTTCGGTAGCTCGGCGTACAATCGGTTTCAACTCTGTTTCGATTGATGCTTCATCGATCAACTGGTTGGGGATAATCACCTTACCCAATTCCAAACCGCGAACTGTTTCTACAATCACATAATCGTTTACTTTATATTCTTCCCCGGCCGGATCGAAATAATAAATACGGCCGACTCCTTTAAACTGAATTCCGACAATAGTAACCACACTTACCTCCTAAAATTCTAGAAACATACTCGCGTACAAGAGTTCCATATTGACATGGTATTTCAAGCGTTCCTGATATTTGTTCAAAACTTCCAACTGACGGATGAGTTCGTCGGGAGTTTCTATTTCTTTGTCGACGTTTTTCAGACACTCCGCAAAAAACAACTCTTCGTCGCCGTGAACGGATTTGATTTTTTCTCTCACAATCAGCGTGAGCACATCGAAAAACATCTGATGGTGGGAAACCAAAATTCCTTCGCCAAACAGAAAGCGGCCTCTGTTCAAAAAAGCCAGATAAAGATCCTGTTTTTTGTTTTTGGCTTTCTGAATATCTTTGGCCAAAGCCACGATATCGATAATTTCTCCGCTTTTGATGAGTTCTTCCGCTTCTTCTTCGCTGGAGGTGATATGGGCAAGGCAATAGGCGATATCTTTTTCGATTCCCTTGTCCGTAAGATTCTTGGTCATCTTTTTCTTCGAAATCGGATTGAAATGGAATGTCTGCACCCGCGATTTGATCGTATCGAGCAATAGGTGCGGTTGAGTCGACAATAAAATCAGATAATGTTGGGGATGAGGTTCTTCCAAAAACTTAAGCAAAGCATTGGAAGCAGCCGCATTCATCAGATGCGCTTCTTTGATTATATATATCCGGCTGCCGTCAAACAAAGATGTCGATGAAAGTTCGTGAAGCAATGCTTCGATTTGGTCTTTTTTGATGACGTCGTTTTCCGGTTCGACGATAAAGATATTCCCGTGGGACAGATTCATTGCCTTAAGGCAGTTGGGACAGACCCCGCAAGGCGGATTGTCGCTTTGGCACAACAGGAGGGCTGAAAGATACACCGCGGCATCCGTTTTCCTCGTGCCTTTTTGGCCTTCGAACAAATAGGCATGAACAAGACGTTTTTTCTTAAAACTTTTGGTTAAGGCGGACACGATCTCTGGTTGGTAATCAAACAATTTCGCGAAGTCAGTCATTTTTGTTCAACCTCTGATTCAAAAACGCTTCGACCACGACGACCGTATCGGCAATAACCGCCTGGGCATCGCGTTCCCCGTCGATGGCAACGATTCGGTCCGGGAACATTTCCACAACTTTCTGATATCCCTGGTAGACTTTTTCGTGAAAGCCGAGATTTTCTCTTTCCAAACGGTCCAATTCCTTTTGGGCCGATTTTCTTTTGATTCCGACCTGAGGGGTAACGGTTAAGTAAATCGTCAGATCTGGTAAAAGTCCTTCGGTCGCAAACTGGTTCATTTTGTATACTTCATCGATGCCGATGCCTCTCGCATACCCCTGATAAGCCAGGGAGCTGTCGACAAACCGGTCGCAAAGAACCAGTTTTCCGGCTTTTAAGGCCGGCAGGACTACTTCGACGATATGTTGACGGCGGCTCGCAGCATAAAGCAAAGCTTCGGTGCGGGCATCCATCTTGTCGTTGTTTTTGTCCAAAATGACCTGACGGATTTTTTCCGCTATTTCGCTTCCGCCGGGTTCCCGAGTTTGAATATAATCAATGCCTTTTTCGTTCAGCATTTTCTTGATTCCGTTGATAATCGTTGTTTTTCCGCTTCCGTCGTTTCCTTCGATGGTAATAAACAATCCGTTCATGATTTATTCCTCCGCCTAATTACAATAATTATATCATAGCTACGACTTTTTGTAAAAGAAATAAATAGGATTTAACTTGAGGAAAAAATCCGCTCCCCTTAGTTGTCAGTCGTTTTTTTCCTCACTTTGCCGAAACGCGGATTTGGAAATTGAGTTCGCTTCCGTCGACTTCGACCTTGATATTTTGGACCGAATCGACTGTTACGCCTTCATTATATATGACCTGTTCAATCGGCCAGGAAGAAAGACCCTCAATCAAATCGTAAGTATATGTGATTTCAAACTGCGAAAGTAGTGCCTGGGAGACATATTCGTAGGCAATCATTTTCAAAAACTTGAACCACAACCTGTTTTGAAGCATGGTTTCCGGACACGGTTTGGCCGAATAATCGTGATGCATTTTCAAACTTTTCATGCCCAAATTGTGCTTAATCAAAAGCGAAGCAATCAGACGGGTGTTATTGATTAAGGAAGCGTTGTAATTGCCGTCAGCGTTTATGCACATTTCGATGCCGATTCCGTAAATATCCCCGTCCCCGGCATTCCAGCATTCGCTTTGGTCCAGATAGCTCTGATATATGGAATGATCGTCAACGGTATAATGCCACGAGGTCCAGGCGTCCACTTCGTCTGCGACATAGGCTTTGTTGTATTGGAATTCGCTGTAATACTTGGCATTGATTCCTGGGGTCCTGATGCCGGTTTCGTGCACCACGATAAACAACGGATTGTCGTCGTTCGGTTTTTCGTAACCAGGATAAAACCATTTGTCCAAATTAGCCAAATCGAGTTCTTCTCTTTTTGCCCCGTACAGTTTGTTCTTGGCATCTCCTTCCAAAAGGAATCGGGTAATGTCGGGTGAAGAACCGTCATACAAAACGAAAAAGTCATCCATTTGTTCTTCGAAAGAGATTTCCAAAAACCTTTTGGCTCGCGAAAAGTCATCCATTGACGAAGCAGGCAAATCGAATATATATTCTTTTTGCTTATCTCCGCCGGGGAAAGTGATTTGGGTCATCAGGACGACTCTTTCTTCTTCCCTCGGAAAAAAGAAACGGTTTTGCCCGATTACGACAAACGGATCGGATGCAACCCATTTGATTGTTCCGCCGTAGTCGGGGTGGGTTTTCGGAAGTTCAAAATCGTCGGTAAATTCGATCGTTTCCATATATTCGTCAAGCCAATCGGATACGCGGTTCAGTTTTTCGCCGTCCGGCAAACCAACCGCTTCGACCTCGACGGAAAACCGGTGGGTTTTCCCGCGCGCATTGACCGTAACTTCGATTGTAACCGGTTCGTCGTAATCGTGGGCATAATGCGTTCCGTCATGGTCGATGATATCGGGACGGTTCGATTGATAGACAAAGGAGATATCGTCGTAATCGTAATATTCGGAAACGAGATAAATATCGCTTCCTGTCCGGTGGCGGATGAAGGAACGAACGTATTTTTCGACTTCCTGAAACAAAACCTCGATTTTCTGGGAAAGAATCGCTTTTTTCTCAAACAATGGTGTTTTGTTTCCGAAAACCGTAATAATCAAAGTCACGTCGTGGGTTTCCGCTTTGATTACTTTTCCGGTTTCGTCGAAATATCCTTCCTTGTTTACGGAAAAAGTAATTTGGGTTTTATTAATACGTGTTGGTAAATTTATTTCGTCGCCCAAAAAAACCATATCGGGAATCCGCTGTTTTAGGTTTTCGATATCTTCCGGGGAAACCTTGGTTTTGCACCCGGTCAATAAAAACATTAAAATAAGAAAAACCGTAATTTTCCCAATATAAGCCAAAGCGGTTTTTTTCATATATATACCTCTTTTCCCGTGATTTTTTTCTGAATCAAGTATACCATAAAATTATTGCCGAAGCCAAAAAATAAAAAGGAGAAAAACAAGTCAGTTGATTTTCTCCCAAGAGTATCGAAACATTAATTAAGCTTTATCGTCAGATTCAATTCTGTTCCTTCGATTTTGGCAACGACATTTACTTCTTCGGGGGAAGAAGCGGTATTTTGGTATACCCCGGCAATCTGCCAAGCCGCCAAAACTTCGGAATCGAATTCGTAGGAAATCTCGAATTGCGCTAGAAGCGTCTGCGAGATATATTCTTTGGCAACCAAATCCAGGAATTCGAACCAGCGTCTTTCTCTAATCATTGTTTCCGGACAGTCTTTGGACATAAAGTCGCGGTGTCTCTTGACGTTGGCCATATTCAGATTGTATTTGATTAACAGCGATGCCACAAGCCTTGCGTCGTTTCGTAAAGACGCATCGTATTTTCCGTCCGGATTGATGCACATTTCGATTCCAATGCCGTTTTTGTTGCCGCCGCCGATTGCGGTTCCGTCCCCCGCATGCCAGCAGGCGATTTTGTCTTCGTAGTTTTGGATGATTTGGTGGTCGTCGACGGTATAATGCCAGGAAACGCTGTCCGGTTTGGAGTCTCCGGTTGCCCGGTCCCACTGAATCTTATCGAACGCCTCCGCAAACAATCCGACCGTTTTCATGCCTGTTTCGTGCACGACAATCCATAAGACGTTGTCGTCGTTCGGCATGGTGTAACCTTCATACATCCGTCTGTCAAGCTCGCTTTGGGGAACTTCTGGTTTGGTTCCTCCGTGCACCTGATAGTTAACGTCGCTTCCGATAATGTTTCTCGTGATATTGACGCTGTCTCCTTTATATAAAACAATAAACTCTTCGATTTCTTTCGGGGTCGCAACTGCCAAAAATCTCTTGGCTCGTTCCAAAGGATCTTTTACATCGGTTGCAGGCAAGTCCACGAAATACTGGAAATATTCGAAAGCGCCGGGATAATTGACTTCCGCCATCAGCATATATGTTCCCTCATCCATCGGCAGGAAGAAATCTTTGTTGTTGAGAACCACAAACGGATCTTCGCAAATCCAGCGGATTCTGCCGCCGTAAAAGGGATGAGTTACCGGAAGTTCCGTTCCGTCTTCAAAAGGCATGTTTGCGAGCTGTTCCCGCAGCCATTCGTCGATTTTGGCAATCTTGTCGAGGTCCGGCAAACCGACAGATATATGCTTGACTTGGAATTCGTGGGTTTTTCCCCGATAAGATACCACGACATCGAAAACAATTTCTTCGTCGTATTCGTGGTTATAGTATTTGCCGGTATTGTCGACGATTTCCGGTTTGGAAGAAGTATAGCTGATTTCGATTCCTTCGATATCGTAATAAGTGGTCATCAGTCTGACATCGCCCCGAGCGCGGTCCTTGATGAAACTTTTGACATATTTTTCGATTTCTCCGAAATAGATGGTTAAATTTCTCGATAAGGTGATGTTTTTGGTTCCCGCTTTTTGTCCGTCCACGAAAACGCTGAGTTTCAAAGTGACATCGTGAAAAGACGGTTCGATAAACTTCCCGTTTTCGTCGATATAATCGCTTTTCGCAAACTCCCACGTAATTTCGTGGCCCTGATATTTCCTCGGAAATTCGTAGTCGAATTCCTCCGCAAACACCAAACCCGGAACATCCTCAAGCAGGGTTTGTCCGATTTCCGCGTAATCGGCTGAAGGTTTGCATCCGGTCAAACATAGGGCAAAACCTAGCACAAACAAAATACAGCGTATCATTCTTTTATTCATCTTCCGTTCCTCCGTTAAAACCATTATAACATAAAATGGGGTCTTTTTCAAACGATAGAATATATATATCGGGCTCTTCTTTTTTCATGTATATATTTTGAAAAAGCTATCGATAATATAAACAGGAGGTGCCGAAATGAACAACAACAATTCCAATCCGAAGAATAAACCGACAACCCGCGATATTAAACAGAAATTAAAGAAAGATACCGAGTTCGGAAAAGACTTAAGCGTCGAACCCGAAACTTTGGGCGAGCTTCCTTTGGTCGGAGGGCTCAAAACCAAAGAACAGGTCGCGATGGGCGAGAAAATGCTGATGGATCAGTACAAAAAGAAACCGCTCAAGAAAAACGAATAAATTAACAAAACAGCCGGGTTTGAAGTCCGGCTGTTTTTTTGTTTATTTATCAATCGATCCAGGCATACACTTCTTTTTCCCGGTAATCAAGCAACATAACACTGTTGTTTTCCGAATAAATTCCGACCGATTCGCCCGACAAACCGTATTTTTCCAAAGTAGTAATGTTTTTCCGGGAATCCTCCAGCCGGTGTTTTTCGCAAAGTTTTTTTATCTTGGCATCGAGCATTTTAAGGAATTTCCGAGAGTTTCGGTTTTTCTTTCGGAAATATTTTTTGAGCTTTTTCAAATCTTCTTCCGAAAGCAGCAGATTGTCGTATCTTTCTTCCAAAAAGTAATAAGTGTTGTCCAAAGCATTTTTGTTGGAAGCAAGAGGGATATACGAAGAAAGCGAAAAAAACATCAGGACAGTCAGAAAAGCCATTCCGATCCTTTTCAGCACTTTATCCCTCCTTTTCATTTTTTTATATCTTTATTTTACCTTTTATCGGGTCTAAATGTAAGCATTTCTTTTCATATATATTTTAACGAAAAAAGTGTCACTTTTATTCGTAATATACTTTTACCAGATACAGTCCGCTTGCCGGAGCAACGTACGGAACGAGCTTGCGGCTTCTTCCTTCGATGATTTGCTTTACGGCGGATGGTTCGTATTTTCCTTCGCCGACTTTAAGCATCAATGCAACGATAATCCGCACCATGTTGTGCATAAAGCCGTCTCCGATGATTTTGAAGATCAGCTCGTTGTTTTTTACTTCCAGCTCGAACGATTCGATGGTTCTTACCGTATCCTTAATCAGTTTGTTTTTGCTGAAACTTTTGAAGTCGTGCCTTCCCACGATATATCCCATGGCTTCTTTGATTTTGGCAATGTCGATATGGCTGTGGAAAAAATGTTTGTACATGGCTTCGAGGGGATTGAATTCGTTCAGCGATACAATGTAATGGTATTCTTTCTTAATCGCGTTTTTCCGGGAATGAAACGTCTCGTCCACGATATAGGCTTCTTTGATATATATATGGGGAAAAAGCTTTTTGTTCAGAACCTTGGCAAAGTTTTTCGGGGGAATGTGGTTGGCGATGTCGAAATGGATGACCTGACCCAAAGCATGCACCCCCGCATCCGTTCTGCCCGCGCTTTTTACGGTTACCGTTTCCTTGGCGATTTCCGAAATGGTTTTTTCTAGGACTTCCTGAACCGTCACGTAATCTTTCTGTCTTTGGAAACCGTGAAAATAACTGCCGTCATAACTGACAATCATTTTATATCGCATGGTTCACCCTTAACACTATCAAGCCGATAACGATTCCCAGGGAAAAAACCAATACCCCATAATCCCACAACCGGAATTTAAGCAGCGCAAGCTTTGTCCTTTTGGCTCCCGGGATATAGCCTCTTGCTTCCATCGCATCGGCCAAATCGAAAGCCCGCTTGAACGAGATGATAAACATCGGAATCAACAGGGAAATAATCTGCGTTATCTTCTCTTTTACTCTTCCTTCTTTGAAATCCACTCCCCGGGAGGCTTGAGCTTTCAGGATCCTTTCGGTTTCCAAAAAGAGTGTCGGGATAAAACGCAGCGAAATGGAAATCATCATCGCCAAAACGCTGGTCGGAATTTTAATCCATTCGAGCGGTTTCATCAGCCATTCCAAAGCGTTGTTTAGATCCGTCGGTTTGGTGGTCAGGGTCAGAATCGAGGAATACACAATCAAAAGCATGATTCTAACGATGATAAAGAAACCGGTAACCACACCGCCTTTGTAAATCACAAGCTGATACGGTTTGATTGTTTTTCCGATCAAAGGATATTGGAATATATATATAATCGCAACAATAATTAACAACAGCCATAAAAGCTTAAACGGCAGGTGTTTTCTAAAAACCAGATACAAGGCAAGCAAAACGACCCCTATCGCAATATTGGCAATCGACAGGTTTTGCGCAATCGGCGGAAAAGTTTCTCCGCTTTTGTTGAACAGTGCCTGGAAGAAAAAGGAGAAAATCAGCAAATATGCAATCTGCTTCAAACTCTTAATATACTTGATGAGCGGCACCTTGGTTAAAACTATCACCGTCAGAAGCAGCAAAATCGCAAACCCCAAAGCATAGAATTGGTCTTTCGGGATGACGAAGATGAAAACCATCATCAAAATCAGGGAAATGATTTTGGTTCGCGGGTCTAGACGGTGAATAAAACTGTCCGTATGATAATACTGTCCGAAGGCGATTTTATTCATGGCTGTCACCTTTTGGGTTTAAATCGAGATGCTTCCTCAGTTCTTCCAAAGACAGCGGAAGATCGTCGAAAGCGATTAAACCTTTTTCCTTCAGTTTGAGCGCAATCCGCGCGGAATCCGGCAAATCCAAATTAAACGAAGCAAGACGTTCCAAATCCGAAAATAAGGGCAATTTCGGGCCGTTATAGACAACTTTGCCGTCGTTCAGAACAATTACCCGGGTGGCGTGTTTGGCGACGACATTCATGTCGTGCGAAATGATGATGATTGTCTTTCCGGTTTGGGTTCTGATGTCTTCGAGCAGATTCAGCAATTCTTTTTTTCCGACGGGATCGAGTCCCACGGTCGGTTCGTCAAGAATGAGGATATCCGGTTCGCTCGCCAAAATCCCCGCAATCGCCACTCGGCGCATTTGGCCGCCGCTTAAAGTAAAGGGCGAGCGGTCCCACAGGTCTTCGCTTAAGCCGACCTGGCGGCAGGCCTCGATTGCTTTGACTTTGGCCTCTTCTTCGCTCAGACCGAAATTCTTCGGTCCGAACATCACGTCTTTCAAAACCGATTCCTCGAACAGCTGGTATTCGGGAAACTGGAAAACGAGTCCGACTTTTTTTCTTATGTCTTTCAGTTTGTCTTTGTATTTTCTGGTGATATGTTTTCCGAAGATTTCGACTTCGCCGAAATCTGGAAGCAAAAGTGCATTCATATGTTGGACAAGGGTGCTTTTGCCGCTTCCGGTATGGCCCAGAATCGTGATAAATTCACCCTTTTCGTTAATATCGAGATTGATGTTGTCCAAGGTAGGTTTCGGGGATTTTTTGTTGTACCGAAAACTTACATCGCGAAAGTTAATTCCCATAAGGCCTCCACCAGTGCCTCTTTATTCGGCAGGCAGCTTTGTTCGATTTCCGATATTAACTGAATGCTGTCGATTACGGCAAGTCCGCTTTCTTCCAGGATTTGCCGCCGGCTCAAAACTTCCCGAGGGGTTCCGTCCAACGCAATTTTGCCGTCGTTAAGGACGATTACCCGGTCGGAAAACACCACTTCTTCCAAATTGTGGGTAATCATGATGATTGTTTTGTTTTCGTTTTTCTTTAAACTTTTGATAGTTTCGATAATTTCTTTGGTACCTCTCGGGTCGAGCATCGAGGTGGCTTCGTCGAAAATGATGATTTCGGTTTCCATCGCTAGCACCCCCGCAATCGCCACTCTCTGTTTTTGTCCGCCGGAAAGATTTTCGGGATTTGTTTCCAGAAATTCTTCCATGCCCACCAGTTCGGCATAACGGTTAACTTTTTTAATCATCTCGTCCCGCGGGACATTGTGGTTTTCGAGTCCGAAAGCGATATCGTCTTTGACCGTGACCCCGACGAACTGGTTGTCGGGATTTTGGAAAATGATTCCCATTTTCAGACGGTATTCGTCGATGTTTTCGGGCGAAAGTTCTACCCCGTCGATCAAAACCGAACCGGAATTTGCTTCCACCAAACCGACAATCAGTTTGGCGATGGTACTCTTGCCGCTGCCGTTATGGCCGATAATCGATACCATTTGCCCGTCTTCAATCTTCAGGTTGAAATCTTTCAATACTTCGATTTCCTTGGTGTAACCGAATGTTACGTTTCTGAATTCGATACTCATGAGGTTCTGGCCTCCCATTTGATTTTGATTCCGTGGGGATAACAGATGATACTCGGCGATTCGAACCAGTTTTTAAAACCGTTTGTAATAAGCTGGTTTTTGCATACGCCGTCGCGGCAGTCCGCTGCCACTACTTTTGCTTCCCCGTTTTTGATTTCGACGGTATTGTAGCCGTATTCGTTTTCGAAACGGTGATAGTATTCCAAATCGTCGGTAAATTTGGCTTCGTACAATACTTTCACCGAACTGCCCGGCTTGAATTTGAAATTCTGCACTTCGTACTGTTCGATTACGATATATAGAACCTGGCCGTTGGCAAGGGCTTCTTTTTTTTGTTGTCGGATTTTGAAGTTGGCCCGAAAAGCAAAAAAGGACGCAAAACAGATCGATACGACAACGACCACGATGCAAAGAATTATTACGAGTACTTGCTTCGATACCAAAAAGAGGGTATTTTGTCTGGACACGAATTCCACCATCCTTAAACTATTAATTAATTTTATCATTTTTTGACTTGTTTTGCAAACGGATGAATATATATCTTATTTTTAGCCCGCGGTAACGCTTTTATTAAACGGGCGAAAAGAAAAATAAACACCTCTAAAGGTGTTCATTTTCGTTTTTTTAAACAAATTCGATAATCGCCATCGGAGCTGCATCGCCGCGACGGGTTCCTAGTTTCAACACTCTAGTGTAACCGCCATTGCGTGATTGATATTTCGGGGCAATCTCGTTGAATAATTTCTGAAGGGCGAATTCACCGTCTTCAAGCGTTTCGAAGCGGATTAGCTGAGCCGCAAGGCGACGGGAATGCAAGTCTCCTCTTTTTCCCAAAGTTACCATTTTGTCGGCAATCCGTTTCAATTCTTTCGCTTTGGCTTCGGTAGTTTCAATTCGACCGTTCAAAATCAAATCCGTGATTAAATCCCGAAATAAAGCTTTTCTTTGATGGCTTTTTCTACTTAGTTTACGATATCCTAATGCCATATGAGTAATCTCCTTTATTTCAAGTTATATGGTTTGTCATTCGCTTAAAGTCAAGCCTTTAGCCTTGAGTTTTTCCTCGATTTCTTTGATCTGTTTTGCGTCAAGGCCAAAATCTTCTTTAAGTTCATCGGTGGTTTTGCTGATCAGGTCGCCGACGGTAACGATGTTTTGTTTTTTGAGGGTATTGTATAATGCCACGGAAAGGTTAATATCCAAAAGCGGTGCATTATCGTTCAATTCCGGTTCATCGTTATCGATTGTCTCTTTGTCTTCGCCTTCCGTCAGATCAGCGTATCCGTCATCGCTCTTTAAGCTTAAACCAATGTCACGCAATTTTTCAATTACTTCTTTCAATGATTTACGGCCTAAGTTGCGAACTTTCATCATTTCTTCAACCGTCTTTTGCGTCAGTTCGCCAACGGTATTGATATTTGCCCGTTTTAAACAGTTGTAAGAACGGACTGAAAGGTCAAGATCTTCAATCTTTTTATCCAACTTCTTATTGGATACCTTTTCCTCTTTTTGCATGATATATGCGCGTTCTTTGATATAGACATTCAAGTCTTCGAGAATTTGGAAATGCTCAACTAAGAAATGGGCGGCAAGCGACACAGCGTTTGTCGGTTTGATCGAACCGTTGGTCCAGACTTCGAAAGTTAGTTCGTCGCAGTCGAAATTGTCTTCGTAACGCGACTTGGCGACATCGTAACGGCATCTTTTGATCGGCGTGAAGATCGAGTCGATCGGCAAACGGCTGATGACCCTGGCTGAACCTTCTTTGCAGAAGCGTTTGTTTTCGTCGGCGCTTACGTATCCAACGCCGTTACGCGCAAATAATTCCATCTTGATTTTGCCGCCGGCCAAAAGCGTGCAAATCTTTTGGTCGGGATTAACGATGCGAATTATTTCCGAGGAAGTCGTAGATATATGTTCGGCGGTGATTTCTTTCGAGTAGACCAATTTGTCTTCCGGAACGCCTTTTTTCCATTGGTCGTTAATTGAAGGAAGTTCTTCGATCAATTCCAAACGGTAAATGGCGTTTTCGTCGCCGTAATCGCCTTTGGCGTTTTTGTCGTCGTTGATGGTCAACACGACATTTTTTAGATTTAAGATGATTTCGGTTACATCTTCGTAGATATAAGGGACGCCGGCGAATTCGTGTTCGACACCTTCAATCGAAACCGCCACAATTGCGGCACCCGGCAAAGACGACAACATGACTCGGCGAAGGGCATTTCCAATTGTCATTCCATATCCGCGTTCAAGAGGATGTATCTTTAACTTACAATAGTTTGGATCGTTGTTATCCTCTTCTATCTGTAATTTCGGTTGGATAAATGTCAATTTTCTCATCTTTTTCCTCCTTATTGATTTTTCAATGGTCAGTCGTTGATAATGCCATTATCCACGAGGTCTTTTTGGAGGACGACAACCATTATGAGGTACAGGAGTAACATCTTGAATCGAAGCGATTTCAAGTCCTGCAACTTGTAGCGAACGGATGGCGGCTTCCCGTCCCGGGCCTGGGCCTTTGACGGTAACTTCTACTTTACGCATTCCGTTTTCGATGGCGGCTTTGGCGCAGGCTTCGGATGCCATTTGTGCGGCAAACGGAGTCGACTTCTTGCTGCCTTTGAAACCGACGACACCGGCACTGCTCCAGGCAACCACGTTGCCGACCGGGTCAGTTATTGTGACGATAGTGTTGTTGAAAGTAGAATGGATATGCGCAACACCCATAGGTATATTCTTTTTTACACGACGTTTACGTACTACTTTACGAGCCATAATGTCCTCCTACTTCTTCTTATTAGCGACAGTCTTGACAGGACCTTTACGGGTACGAGCATTAGTTCTTGTTCTTTGTCCGCGAACAGGCAGCCCTTTCCGATGACGCAAACCGCGATAGCAGCCGATTTCCATCAGGCGCTTGATATTCATCGCAATTTCACGGCGCAAGTCTCCTTCGACATGATAATTCGCTATTTCTTGTCGAATTAATGTTAATTCTTCTTCAGTCAAATTTTTTACTCTTTTGTTTTCGTCGATATTGCATTTTGCCAAGATCTTTTCAGCCGTTGGCTTGCCGATACCGAAGATATATGTTAGTGATATCACGACGCGTTTGTCGTTCGGGATATCAACACCAGCTATACGTGCCATCTAATGTGCCTCCTATTATCCTTGTCTTTGCTTGTGTTTTGGGTAAGCTGAACAGATTACCATTACACGGCCTTTTCTTTTGATAACTTTGCATTTATCGCATATAGGTTTAACCGATGGTCTAACCTTCATTTTGAACCTCCTAAATTATTTTAGAACAAATACTTTGTTGGATGAATAATTACTTATGTCTATAAGTAATGCGTCCACGTGTTACATCATATGGTGATATTTCAACAGTTACTCGATCACCTGGTAAAATGCGAATTGTGTTCATACGAATTTTACCAGAAACGTGGGCAGTAATGAGGTGGCCGTTAACTAACTTTACTTTAAAGAAAGTATTGGGCAACACTTCTTCAACTGTTCCTTCAACTTCAAAAACATCATCTTTTGACATCTACATTTCTTCTCCTTTGATTTTTGTCAGAATTTCGTAACCATTCTCGGTAATAACTATGGTATGCTCGAAATGAGCGCTATCTTTACGGTCAACCGTTACGGTTGTCCAGTTATCGTGTAGAATTTCCACATCTGATGCTCCCATATTTACCATCGGTTCGATGGCCAAAGTCATTCCGACTTTCAGGATTGGTCCTCTGCCGGGAATGCCGTAGTTTGGAACAGCAGGATCTTCATGCAAAGCGCGGCCAATACCGTGACCAGTAAAGAGTTTTACTACCGAATAGCCGGCACTTTCAACATATGTTTGGATTGCATGTGAAATGTCTGATAAATGATTATTCGGACGGGCCTGTTTTAATCCTTCGAATAATGCGGCTTCGGTTACTTCGACCAAACGGCGTTTGGCTTCGGTAACGTTTCCGACCAAAAATGTTTTTGCGCTATCTCCGTGGTAGCCTTTGTATTTGGCACCGACATCGATAGAAATAATATCACCATCTCTTAAAATTGTGTGGCTTCTTGGAATGCCATGAATCACAACTTCATTAATAGAGGCGCATATGGATCCAGGGAAACCATTGTAGTTGAGGAAAGACGGGGTTGCTCCGTGTTTGGTTATCACGTCGTATGCAATCTTGTCCAACTCTTTGGTGGATATCCCTGGTCTAATCGCTTTTCCAACTTCACTTAATGCCAAAGCGACGATATTTCCCGCTTCGCGCATTAATGCTATTTCGCGTTCACTTTTAATTGTAATCATCTTGCCTCCAACATAGCAATTATTACATTTGTGACTTCGTCGATTTCGCCTGCGCCATTCATGTGTATTATATTTCCTTGAGCTTCGTAATAGTCGATCAAAGGTTTTGTCTGTTTTTGATAAACTTCGAGACGTTCCCGGATTACTTCTTCGGAATCGTCTTTTCTCTGATACAAAGCTCCGCCGCAATCATCGCAGATTCCCGGTTTCTTAGGCGGAATCGTTATCAGATTGTATCCTTTTCCGCATTTCGAGCATAAGCGACGATTGGTAATGCGCCGAATGATCAACTCTTCATCGGCGAGTAAATTAATCACTAAATCCAATTGAATGTTCAATTCGTTTAAAATCTGGGTAAAAATTTCGGCCTGATTCAATGTTCTCGGAAATCCGTCCAAAACGAAACCGTTTTGGCAGTCCGGCTGTTGAATCCGTTCTTTGACGATTTGAACCGTCACATCGTCCGGTACCAAATGTCCGTCGTCGATATAACTTTGTGCGAGAACCCCTAAGGGCGTTTTCTGACTGATAGCCTCGCGGAAAATTTCACCCGTGGAAATGTGGGGAATGCCAAAGTGTTTTTCGATTCCTTCGGCATATGTCCCCTTTCCGGTTCCGGGAGCTCCCATGATTAGTAAGCGCATGGTAACTCCTATCTTAAGAATCCCCGATATTCCTGGGATTGGGCTTGCGTTTTGATTTGTTTGGCGGTTTCGATTGCGACACCGACAACAATCATGATACTGGTTCCTCCGATTTGAACCGATTCGTCCAAACCGAAGATATTACCCAAAATAATCGGCAAGGATGCAAGAACCGCAAGATACGTAGCACCCAAAACGGTTATCTTGAACAATACTTTCGAAATATAAGCAGCCGTATCTTCTCCCGGTTTGACACCTGGAATATAGGCATTCTGTTTCTTTAGGTTTTCGCTCATCTTATCTGGATTAATTTGTAAGAAGGAATAAAAGAAAGTAAACAAGAAAATCAAAATAATATAAATTGCAAAACCGATCGGTCTGCGATAGCTGAATACTATTTCCCACCATTCCGAAATGGTTGAGCCCTGACGTTTGATGAAGTTGATGATTGTCAGCGGCAAACTGAGCAATGTAGCCGCAAAAATTACCGGAATAACGGATGCGGAATTGAGTTTGATCGGAATGTTGGAATCTTGTTTACCGCGGACTTGCGCTGCGGCCGGACGGTTCGAGTATTGAATCGGAATTTTGCGTTGCAAACCTTCCAGGAATACAACACCGACCAAAACAAGCAACAACACGAGAATTATTACAGCAAAAATAATGTAATCTTTTGTTACCGGAGTATGGCTATCCGTCGTTGTCAGGAACTGAGTGATCAGGGATTTGAACATTGCAGGAAGACCCGCAATAATACCGGCGACAATCATCATCGATGCCCCGTTTCCGATACCTTTCATGGTGATTTGGTCAGACAACCAAAGCACGAATGCAGTACCGGCTGTCATTACCAATGCCATGTATACATAAATGAACGGATTCGGATCGAATGTTTCCAAAAAGTAACTTCCGTAATTTCTGATATATGTGATGATAATGGTCAAAGCCTGAACAAAAGCGAGGAACAAAGCAATATAACGTGTCCATTGGTTCAGTTTTGCTTTTCCGCTTTCGCCTTCTTCCGCCCATTCCGCAAACTGCGGAACAATGTCCATTTGCAACAATTGGACAACGATGGAAGCCGTGATGTACGGGCTGACACCGAGGGCCACAATCGAGAATTGCGACAAGGCGCCTCCGGTGAAGATATCCAAGAAGCCGAACAAGCTTTCTTCTTTGGCCAATTGGTCATTTACGCTGACAAACGGGATTTTGATATATACGCCGATCCGCCATACAAGCAGCGCACCGAGCGTAAACAATGCACTCAGAATCAACTTCTTATTTTTGCTAAAAAACTTTTTCATTATTAGGCCACCTCGTAAGTTCCACCAGCGTTGCTGATTTTTTCGATTGCGGATTTAGAGAACTTCTTCGCTTTGATTGTCAAAGCGACATTTAAGTCACCGTTGCCTAATATTTTCACTCCTTCGTATTCTTTATTGATTAATCCAACTTTTCTTAGTGCTTCTGCATCTACGACTGTTCCTGGCGCAAACACATTGAGGTCTTCAACATTAACGATAGCATATTCTTTACGGGTTAAATTGGTGAATCCTCTTTTCGGAAGGCGTTTGAACAACGGTGTCTGACCGCCTTCGAATCCCAAGCGAACGCCGCCGCCAGCACGGGCGTTTTGTCCTTTATGGCCGCGGGTTGCCGTTTTACCCATACCGCTACCTGTTCCGCGTCCGACACGTTTTTTGTAATGTCTGGCTCCCGTAACCGATTTTAATTCATGTAATTTCATCGTTCGCACCTCCTAAGCTTCTTCGACACTTACTAAGTGTGCTACTGTTTTGATCATTCCGCGGATTTGCGGATTGTCTGCTTTTACAACGGTTTTGTTAATCTTAGTTAGGCCTAATGCTTTCAGGGTGTCTTTTTGATTCTTGGGTGTTGCAATAGGGCTTTTAACTAATTTGATTGTCAATGTCTTTTCCATAGTATGCTACCTCACAATCTCTTCAGGTGTCTTACCACGCAAACGAGCTACTTGTTCAACCGTTCTTAGTGCTTTCAGTGCTGCGAAAGTTGCTCTGACAATATTGATTGGTGTACTCGAACCTAAAGATTTGGTTGTAATATCTTGGATGCCCGCAAGTTCGACAACGCTTCTGACCACGCCACCGGCAACAACTCCGGTACCGGCTGGGGCAGGTCTTAAGAACACTTTGCCTGCGCCGAATTCGCCGGTGATTTCGTGTGGGATTGTGGTTCCGATGATCGGAACGGAAATCATGTTTTTCTTAGCGTCTTCGATGGCTTTCTTGATGGCTTCAGGAACTTCTTGCGCTTTTCCGCTGCCGAAACCGACATTTCCTTTGTAATCGCCGACAACTACGAGTGCCGAGAAACGGAAACGTCTTCCGCCTTTAACAACTTTCGTTACGCGGTTTATTGTGACAACGCGTTCTTCAAGTACTTTTTCTTCGGTTACTTTATTCTTATCACGCATGACGTATCCTCCTAAAACTTGAGACCAGCATCGCGTGCTGCATCTGCAAGTGCCTTAACTCTGCCGTGGTATTGGTTGCCCGCACGGTCAAATACAACTTCGGTGATACCTTTTTCGAGAGCTCTCTGAGCGATTCTTGTACCAACCTGTTGTGCTGCTTCGATATTTGATCCTGGTTCGATGCGATTGCCGTGTTCGATTGTAGATGCAGAAACTAAAGTAATCGATTTTTCGTCATCGATGATTTGAGCAGCGATGTTTTTGTTCGATCTGAATACCGCAAGTCTAGGACGTTCACTGGTTCCGCTTAATGTCTGACGGAGTCTTTGATGACGGACTTCGCGTGCTTTTGCTCTTGATTCTTTAATAATCATATCGTCTTTTAGTCTCCTTTCTACTTAGCCTTCTTGCCTTCTTTGCGACGTACGTATTCGCCTTTGTAACGAACGCCTTTGCCTTTGTAAGGTTCAGGTTTTCTGTTCTTGCGAATTTCAGCCGCAAACTGGCCCACAGCTTGTTTATCGTATCCTGAAACAGTTATTTCGGTAGGGTTTGGAACTTCGACTTTGAGTCCTTTCGGTATTTCCATCACAACCTGATGGGAGAAACCGAGGTTTAACACAAGGGCGTTGCCTTGTAACTGAGCTCTGAAACCTGTTCCCTGAATTTCAAGGCTTTTGCTGAAACCGGTAGTAACACCTGTAATCATATTGTGAAGGAGGGCTCTACTGGTTCCGTGGATTGCGCGTTGATATTTTTCATCACCGTGACGTGTGATCTTTATTTTGTTATCGTGAATGTTGATTGCAACATTTTCATCAAAAGTATATTCCATTTTTCCTTTAGGACCGGTTACTTCAAGGGTTTGACCGTTTTGTATGATGGTAACTCCCGCCGGAATGAGGATTTCTTTATTGCCTATTCTTGACATATATGTGCACCTCTTACCAGACGAAAGCGATGATTTCGCCGCCGAGTTTCTTCTGACGGGCTTCTTTGTCGGTCATCAATCCGCTTGAAGTCGAAACGATTGCGATTCCTAAGCCGTTCAATACTTTTGGCAATTCGTCGCTTTTGGCATATACTCTTAGTCCCGGTTTGGAAATTCTTTTGATACCAGTGATGGCACGCATTTTGTCGACATAACGAAGAGTGATGTTGATCAACCCTTGTTTGCCGTCTTCTACTTTTTCATAATCGCTAATATATCCTTCTTCTTTCAACACCCGAAGCACTTCCATTTTGAGGTTGGAAGCAGGTACTGTGACCTTGGAGTGTTTCATCTGACTCGCATTGCGAATACGTGTAAGCATATCAGCAATTGGATCAGTCATTACCATTGTATAGACCTCCCTTTCTACCAACTCGATTTTTTAACGCCAGGGATTAATCCTTTGTATGCAAGTTCGCGGAAGCAAAGCCGGCAGACTTTGAATTTGCGATAAACTGCATGAGGACGGCCACAACGTTCGCAACGAGTGTATTGTCTTACGCTAAATTTTGGTGTACGTTTGCTTTTAACTTTTAATGAAGTTTTTGCCATAATTTTCTACCTCCACTACCTTCTGAAAGGCATTCCGAGCATACTTAGCAAGGCCCGGCCTTCTTCGTCTGTTTTTGCGGTAGTGACAATAACAATATCCATACCACGAATTTTCAATACCTTATCATAGTTGATTTCCGGGAAAATCAATTGTTCCTTGATACCGAGCGAGAAATTGCCGCGGCCGTCGAAGGAATTCGGATTTACCCCTCTGAAGTCCCTAACGCGAGGTAGTGAAATAGTTACCAATTTATCCAAAAAATCGAACATTCTTTCGCCGCGCAAAGTTACTTTGGCGCCGATCGGCATGTTTTCGCGGATTTTGAATACTGCGATTGATTTCTTTGCTTTAGTGACAATTGGTTTTTGACCGGTAATGGTTGTTAAATCTTCGACAGCGGCATCAAGCAATTTGGAATTGCTGATGGAGTCACCGATACCCATGTTGACAACGATTTTTTCAATCTTTGGAACTTCCATTACAGTGCTATAACCGAACTTTTCCATTAACTTAGGAACAACTTGTTCTTTGTATTTAGTTAATAAACGATTCATCTGTAATCTCCTTCCTACTTGTCAAGTACGGTTCCGGATGCTTTCGCGAAACGAACCTTTTTGCCATCTACGAATTTGTAACCAACTTTGGTTGGTTTCTTGGTTACCGGGTCAAGAATTGCCACATTGGAAACGTGGATAGGCGCTTCCTTTTTGATGATTCCGCCGTCCGGATTACTTTGGGACGGGCGGGAATGTTTAGCGACGATATTGACGCCTTTAACTACTACTCGATTTGTTTTCGGATAAACCGCTAGAACTTCGCCAGTTGTTTGATTTCCACGGGATGGTTTGTGTTTACCTGTTGTTACAACAACTATGTCACCTTTTTTAATCTTCATAGCGACCTCCTATAACACTTCCGGAGCGAGAGAAACGATTTTCATGAAATCTTTTTCACGTAATTCCCTTGCAACAGGGCCGAAGATCCGAGTACCGCGTGGGTTTTTGTCTTCTTTTATGATTACTGCTGCATTATCATCAAATTTGATATAGGAACCATCCGTTCTCCGTAATCCTTTTTTGGTCCGTACGATGACGGCTTTTATAACATCACCCTTTTTAACTTGTCCGCCGGGTGTGGCTGATTTGACTGTTGCGACTACGATGTCACCAATATTGGCAGAACGACGATGTGAACCGCCTAAGATTCGGATAATCAAAAGTTCTTTGGCACCGGTATTATCAGCAACATTGACTCTACTTTCTTGTTGAAGCATAAGACACCTCCTGATTATACAATGACTGCCTTTTGAACAATCCTAACTAAGCGATAACGTTTTGTTTTTGATAACGGACGAGTTTCCATTATTTCAACGATATCACCGTTCTTAGCAAGATTTTGCTCATCGTGCGCAGTGAATTTTTTGCTTATTTTTGTGTTTTTTCCATAGATAGGGTGCTTACGATGTGTTTCAACTAATACCGTGATTGTTTTGTCATTGACATCCGACACAACAGTACCTATATATGTTTTGCGACTGTTTCTTTCCATTGTCTTGGCCTCCTATCCCTGAACGCTTGCCTTGGCGCGTTCCGTTAGAATGGTATATGCGCGGGCAATATCCTTTTTAACTTTACGTAATTGAGCAGTGTTTTCTAATTTACCAACAGCAGCCTGAAAACGAAGGTTAAAGAGTTCCTGTTTCAATTCCTTGATTTTGATTTCAAGTTCTTGATTTTCAAGTTCTCTTAGTTTTTGGACAGAAGATAACTTCTTCGGAGCTTTTTTGTCAACTTTTGTCGTGGCTTTAGCCGCTTTTTCCTTAGTTGACTTTTTGGTTTCAACTACAGCTTCGGTTTTCTTTTCTTTTGGCATAATTATTCACCACTTTCTCTTGTCACAAATTTTGTTTTTACCGGCAATTTGTGTGAAGCTAGTCTGAACGCTTCGCGAGCGACTTCTTCCGATACACCGCCGATTTCAAACATAATCGTGCCTGTTTTAACGACCGCTACGTATCCGTCAGGAGCACCTTTACCGGAACCCATCCGAACTTCAAGCGGTTTCTTGGTTTTGATCAAGTGCGGGAAGATATTGATCCACACTTTACCGTCACGTTTCATATAACGTGTCATGGCAATACGGGCAGCCTCGATTTGACGATCGGTAATCCATGCGCCCTCGGTTGATTGAAGGCCATATTCACCAAAACTAACTTTCTTGCCGCCTTTCGCTTTTCCCTCATAACTAATTCGATGAGGGCGGCGATACTTAGTTCTTTTAGGCATTAACATGTCTATCGGCCCTCCTTCTTTTGTTTTTCGGTTAAAATTTCACCTTTGTTGATCCAAACTTTGACACCGAGTTTGCCGTATGTCGTCATGGCTTCGGCTGTTGCGTAGTCGATGTTGGCGCGAAGGGTATGCAGAGGAACGCTTCCTTCGATGTAACCTTCGCTGCGCGCGATTTCCGCACCGCCCAAACGACCGGAAACGATTGTTCTGATTCCTTTGGCGCCGGCTTTCAAAGCACGTTGGATAGCCATTTTCTGAACACGGCGGAACGAAGCACGGTTTTCCAAGTCTTCGGCGATTTTTCTTGCGACTAGTGTTGCGTCAAGGTCTGGGTTTTTGATTTCGGCGATTGTCAGGAAAACATTTTTCTTGGTAAGTTTTTCGAGTTCGCGAATCGCTTCGTTTTTCTTGGAACCTTCTCTTCCGATAACGGCACCCGGTTTTGCGGTTGAAATAATAACGATTATTCTTTTACCGGTTCTTTTGATTTCCACGCGAGAGATATATGCTGCTTTATAGAAGGAATTAATGAAAGAACGGATTTTGAGGTCTTCAAGCAAGAGATCGGCAACTTTTGCTTTCGGTGCATACCAAGTTGCGTCCCAATCTCTGATGATGCCTATCCGCATTCCTACTGGATTAACTTTTTGTCCCATCTTCGTTACCTCCTATAGTTTTTCTGCCACAACAACTGTGATGTGACTGGTTCTTTTCAAGATACGATTGCCACTGCCTTTGGCACGCGCGCGGAAACGTTTCAAAGTGGCTCCCGGATTGATAAATATTTCTTTAATATATAGTTTTTCGACATCCATATCGTGATTGTTTTCGGCGTTGGCAACTGCCGATTGAACGACTTTCAAGATGCTTTCCTTAACGGTACTTTCGACATTGTTAAGAATGGCGACTGCGGTTCCGACTGATTTGCCGCGGATAAGGTCGGCAACAAGTCTGCCTTTGCGCGGAGAGATTCTTACTGATTTTGCAATAGCTCTTGCTTCCATGTTCATCACCTATTTCTTAGCAACTTTCTTATCCTTACCGTGTCCGCGGTAAGTCCTTGTCGGTGCGAATTCACCGAACTTATGACCAACCATATCTTCCGTCACGTAAACAGGAAGATGCTCTTTGCCGTTATGAACTGCAACTGTATGGCCGACAAATTCAGGAAAGATTGTAGATCTTCTTGACCAAGTCTGAATAACTTTCTTGGTATTCTTTTCGTTTAATTTAATGACTTTTTTGAGAAGATGTTCATCGCAAAAAGGTCCTTTTTTAAGTGAACGTGCCATTAATTAGTTCCTCCTATCCATTACGACGACGAACGATTAGTCCGCTGCTCTTTTTCTTAGTTTTTCTTGTCTTAACGCCAAGGGCAATCTTACCCCAAGGAGTTCTTGGTGCATCGCGTCCGACTGGCGAACGACCTTCACCACCGCCGTGAGGGTGATCGTTAGGGTTCATAACCGAACCTCTGACCGTTGGGCGGATTCCCATGTGACGGGTGCGACCGGCTTTACCGATATTGACAAGGGAGTAGTCGAGATTTCCGACAATACCGATTGTTGCACGGCAGTTGCCGAGGATTTTGCGAACTTCGCCGCTTGTCAAACGGAGTAAAGTGTATTTGTCTTCGCGGCCGAGAATCTGAGCACCTGCACCAGCAGCACGAACCAATTGGCCGCCGTGTCCAGGATATAATTCAATATTGTGAACCATTGTACCGACAGGAATTTTGTTGAGCGGTAAGCAGTTTCCGATTCGGATATCTGCATTTTCGCCCGACATGATGGTGCTTCCGACTTGTAATTCGTTCGGTGCCAAAATATAACGTTTTTCGCCGTCAACATAGTTGATTAAAGCAATGTTGGCACTGCGGTTCGGATCATATTCGATTGTTGCGACTTTTCCGGCGATGCCGTCTTTGTCGCGTTTGAAGTCGATAATTCTGTATTTCCGTCTCGAGCCGCCGCCGATATGACGGACGGTAATCCGGCCGGTCGAGTTACGTCCTCCAGTCTTGCTTAAAGGAGCAAGTAAGCTTTTTTCTGGCTTGGTTGTCGTGATTTCTTCATATGTTAAGGCTGTCATGTTTCGACGACCGTTGGTCGTTGGTTTATATTTCTTAATCGCCATGATGTCCTTCCTCCTTTATACTTCAAAGACTGAAATGGTTTGACCCGGCATTAAGCGAACGATGGCTTTTTTGTATGCTGGTTTAAACCCTTCAAATTTTTGCATTCTTTTCGGTTTTCTGCGAACATTGATAGTTCTGACTGCGACAACTTTGACTTCGAAGATTTCTTCGATAGCGTTTTTGATTTCCACTTTGTTAGCTCTCGGATCGACCGCAAACGTATATTGAAGTTTGTTGTTAGCTAAATTGGTGGTTTTTTCGGTGATAATCGGCTTAATAATAATATCGTACGGTGATTTCATTATTTAAGCACCTCCTCGTAGTGGGATACTACATCTTGTGTCAGAACCATGCAATCGGCATTCAGAACCTGGTATACCGAGATATGGTTGACGTTGTGGATAATTACATTCGGCAAGTTTCTTCCGGCCAATTCCACATTAGGATTGGCGTCGTTTAAGACGACTAAGACTTTGCCGTCGGCTTTGATATTGTTCAATACTTCGACAAACGATTTGGTTTTGAAGTTATCGAGTTCGATCTTATCCAATACGATAAAGGCATTTTCGCGGACTTTTTCGCTCAATACGCTTTTCATTGCCAAGCGGACAACTTTTTTGTTGACTTTGATTGCATGCGATCTAGGAGTCGGTGCAAATACGACACCGCCGCCACGCCATTGCGGAGCGCGGATTGTACCCTGACGGGCGCGTCCTGTACCTTTTTGACGCCATGGTTTTCTTCCGCCGCCTCTGACTTCTGCTCTTGTTTTGGCTTTTTGCGTTCCTTGACGCATACCTGCTCTTTCGGCAACTACCGCATCAAAAATCGCCTGTTGGTGAACAGGAACGCCGAAAACTTCTTCGCTCAATTGAAGTTCACCAATCACAGCCCCTTGTTGGTTTAATAATTGTACATTAGGCATGACTTATTCCTCCTATGCTAAGCTCTCTGGATTAAGCGCTGCATTTCCGGCTTTGACCGCATTCGTAATCAATACGAACGAGTTCTTGGCTCCAGGAACGCTGCCCTTAATAAGAACTACATTATTTTCTGGATCATACTTAACAAATTCGAGATTTTGAATTGTTTTGGTTTCGCCGCCCATGCGTCCGGCCATTTTCTTGCCCGGTTTAACGCGCGATACGCCGATATCTCCCATGGAACCGATTTGGCGATGGTATCCAGAACCGTGCGCCATAGGTCCGATGTGATGATTATATCTTTTGACGACTCCTTGGTAACCTTTACCCTTGGAGATTCCAGTAACATCCACTAATTCACCCACGGAGAAGATGTTTCCTTTTACCTCTTGTCCAACTTCAAACGCCAGCATTTCTTTCCCAGCGATTTCTTTAACGAAGCGCTTAGGGGCAGTATTAGCTTTGGCTGCATGTCCTTTTTCCGGTTTATTTGCTAAACGTTCCGGTTTGTCGCAATAACCCAATTGAACAGCTTCGTATCCATCAGTTTCTACTGTCTTTTTCTGTAATACTACGTTCGGAGTTACGTCAATCACTGTAACCGGGATCAATTCGCCGGTTTCAGAAAAAATTTGTGTCATTCCGATTTTCTTACCTAAGATTCCTTTGGCCATGAGTACACCTCCATTTTCTCATTATTTCAAAACGATTTCGACACCGGATGGCAATTCCAAATGAACTAGCGCATCCATAGTTTTAGGATTGATATTGACGATATCGATTAAACGTTTGTGGGTCCGACGTTCAAATTGTTCACGGCTGTCTTTGTGTTTGTGCGGTGAACGGATAATCGTAAATACTTCCTTGTCTGTCGGGAGCGGAATAGGACCGGCAACGGTTGCTCCGGTTCTTTTAGCCGTTTCCACGATCTTCTTTGCAGATTCATCCAACAATCTGTGATCATAAGATAATAATCTGATTCTTAATTTTCTTTCTTTTGCCATATTAGCCTCCTTCACTTTTTGATAAAAGCTTTTTGACTCCATGCAAATTCCCTGATCCACATCATGGCAACTCTTCCGTGTGTATCAGCAACCTTGCATATCATCGCCTTTTTTTAGCCTGTGTTATTATACACTTTTTGCTAAAACAATGCAAGCGATATGGTAATTAAAATCCGCATTTTTTTACTTTTTTCAATAATCCAAAATTTAGGCTTGTTATTTGCGAAACGGTGCTTTTAAAGTATATCGAAAGAACCGAACACAAAACCCAATACCATCAAAAGAACAATCGCATAATAAACGATGCGCCAGACTTTGTGCCTTTTTCCGACAAATTCCCAGGCGGTATAAAACACCACAATCAAAAGACATATGTAACTGATGTTGTATAAGACCAAAAATCTTCCGTCAAAAACCGAGAACAAATAAAACAAAGTCGCCAATATCAGACCGACAAAAGATAAAAGACCCACCAAATCGGCATTTTGCTTTTTCACAAGCGTCACCTCCTTAATGTTATATTTTCCCCAAAAAGGAAAAATTTGATACTTTTTTATATATCAAAAAACACCCCTCGTAAAAAAAGGGTGTCTTATATATATTCCTAATATTGGACCTTTCCCATTCTGCCGTGGGAATAGTCTTCTTTGGCCTGCAGCATCATAACCAGCTTATCCTTGTAGTTGGGATCGCCCAAACGCATTTCGCGTTTTTCTTTTTTGAACTGTTTCTTGTCGAGTCTGACGTATTCCGGGTCCAGACTTTCGTACTTTTTCCACAGATACAAACGGTTCCTGGTTTCGTAGTAAACGTCCAGCAGATCCCAGTCAAACGAACTTTTCTTGAAAATCCCGAAAACCCGTTTTTCGATTGGGGTGAAGTTGCGATTGCGAAGGATTTGGTTCGGCATGAGAAGCACCTGGTGCTTTTTAAGCCGTTCCGAGATACAGTAATCGTAATCAAACGTGGTTTGGTAATATTCCTTGACAAACCCTTTCGATTCCCGGAAATACGCAAGATTCAAGAAAGCACCCGTCAGGCGGCATCCTTTTATCGGCCTTACTTTAACGGTCGTATCTTTTTTATCGAGACAGGTATATAAAGGCAAAGGCGTAAGAACCGACGGTTTTTCTTCGGCTTCGATCAAATAACGTTTCATTTCCAAAAAAGCGCCTTCTTCGTAAAAGTAACCCTGTTCCAGCACCACCGCGTAATCCGCCCCGAGCCGCATAGCGTGCTGATAAAGCAAAGTATAGTTGTTTACCTGCCCGTAGTCTTCGCAGTCGCTGTACTCGATGTTTTGGTGCCGGCTGATGGCTTTAAAAAATTCCGTGAGTTGGTGGCCCGTGGTATTCAAAATAACCAGCTTATCGACGTGGGATATATATGTTTCGATGTCTTTTGCCTGGGTTTCAATCGCTTCCTTCGAAAGGATCTTTTTGTCTATAATCAGTCCCGCTACGATTTTCATACCCTATACCGCATAATTATGGTTTCTCAGTTCGGATAAAATCCGTTCCTTGTGGTCCTCATCGTAAGCTTCGATTACCAGGTAAACAAACTGTTCGGTCAAATCAAGCTGATTGACGTACCTAGTCTGTTCGATGGTCAAGATGTTTCCTCCCACTTTGGATATTAAGGAAAGAAGTTTTTGCAATTCCCCGGCTTTATGTTTCAGTTTGACCTGCAGATTGAACCTTCTGCCGTCTTTTAATAAACCGCTGTTGATGATTGTTTCTACCATATTGATGTCGATATTGCCGCCGCTGATAATACAAACCACGTTTTTGCCTTTCAGATAATCAAGTTTATGGTTCAAAAGAGCCGCAACCGGCGTGGCGCCGCTTCCCTCGGCAACGATTTTCTGTTTTTCCAAAAGGGAAAGTATTGCGCTTGCGATTTCGTCTTCCTCGACGGCCACAATATCGTCGACATATTCCTGAATCAAACCGAAGGTAATGTCCCCCGGACATGCCACCGCAATCCCTTCGGCGATGGTCGGCGTACAACAGACCGTAAGAATTCGGCCCGCTTCCATCGATTCTTTGACGCACGGAGCGTTGGCGGCTTCGACGCCGATGACCGAAACGTTCGGATTAAGGCTTTTTACCGCTTTGGCGACGCCGGAAATCAAACCGCCTCCCCCGACCGGCACGACAACCGCATCAATATTTCTTAGCTGGGTCATTATTTCCAAACCGATGGTGCCCTGCCCGCAGATAACCGCTTCGTCGTTGAACGGATGAACAAATACCGCACCCCGCTCTTCGCAGATTTCCTTTGCTTTCTTACAGGCTTCGTCGTAATTGTCGCCGTAAAGTATTACTTCGGCCCCATAGTCTCTTGTTGCTTTGACTTTGATAATCGGCGTAACCGTCGGCATGACAATCGTGGCTTTCACGCCGAAGATTTTGGCGCTTCTTGCCACCCCTTGGGCATGGTTGCCGGCGCTTGCGGCGACAACCCCTTTCGCTTTTTCTTCGGGAGTAAGCTGCGCAATCTTGTTCATGGCACCTCTTAATTTAAAGGAGCCCGTGTATTGCATGTTTTCCAGTTTCAGAAAGACGTTCATTTGGGTAAGTTCGCTCAGATAATCCACTCTGACCAAAGATGTCGTCTGAATATAAGGAGCAATCGCCGTTTGGGCTTTTACTATTTTCTTTAAAGAAATCATTTGGATTCCTCCTAGCACATATATATTATACCAAAGAATGGCCGGGTTTTGTTGTAAAAAATAAGAAACCAGAATAAATCCGGTTTCGGCTATTCTGGTTAATTTATCTTAGTTTTTGTCGGCCGTTCCGAAAACGGCGATTTTTTCTCTGACTGCGTTTTCGATACCCTTGGAAGCGGGACCGATAATCTTTCTCGGGTCGTAGACTTTTTGGTCGTTTGCGAGCACTTCTCTTAAAATCTTGCTGAAGGCCATCTGGCATTCCGTATTGACGTTGATTTTGCAGGTTCCGCAGACAATGGCTTTTTGAATCATATCGTCCGGAATTCCGGTTCCGCCGTGAAGCACCAGCGGCATATTTGTGGCTTCCTGGATTTCTTTCATTTCCTTAAAGCCCAAAACCGGTTCGCCGTGATAAGGGCCGTGCACACTTCCTAAAGCGGGAGCCAATGCATCGATGCCGGTTTCTTTGACCAAACGGACGCATTCGTCTTTATCCGCGTATTTGATCGAACCTTCGACGTGCTCTTCCTGACCGCCGACGGTTCCGAGTTCCGCTTCGACGCTTACGCCGCGCGCATGAGCGTATTCCACGACTTTTTTGGTCATTTCGATATTGGTTTCAAGCGGATAGTGGGATGCATCAATCATAACGGATGTAAAGCCCGCATCGATTGCCTGAATGCATTTTTCCACCGATGAACCATGGTCCAGATGGATGGCGACATCGACGGTAATTCCGAGATCGTGCATCAATCCTTTAACCAACATTACAGCCGTGTAAAATCCGCCCATGTATTTGGCGGCTCCTTCGGATACCCCCAAAATGACCGGCGAGTTGGTGGCCTGCGCCACGGTCAAAATGGATTTCGTCCATTCCAGATTGTTGATATTGAATTGGCCGACCGCGTATTTTCCTTCTTTGGCCTTTTTTAACATATTCGTCATATTTACAAGTGGCATATATATCTTCCTCAACTTTCTATTCTAATAAAAATGCTCCGATACCGACAACGCCCGCACCGATGTGAGCGCCGACCGCTGGTGTAATGTAGTGAATTTCGATACCCTGAATGTCCGGGCGGACTTCGTTGATGCGTTCAAGCATCTTTTTGACGATGTCTTCCCGCAAAGAATGAAACAAAAAAACTTTGACATTGGTTTTGTCTTTCAAAAACTCGAACATCAGTTCAAGGGCGCGATCCACCGCATATTTGTAAACTTTGATTTTTTCTTTGGTGACAATCCGTCCGTCACTTGTGATTTCCAATACCGGTTTGATTCTGAGCAAACCGGCAAGGAATCCCGCCGCATTGCTCAAACGGCCGTTTTTCACAAGATAACTCAAGTCGTCGACCACGAAATAGGCTTTCGAATGGTTGATTAAAAATTCGCTCCGTTCAATAATTTCTTCCACGGTTGCGCCGTTTTCGGCCATCTGTTTGGCATTAACGGCCAAATAGCCTTGCAGGTATGCGGCAAGTTTGGTATCGATGACATGGATTCTGATCCGTCCGTGATACTCTTTGGCAACCTGCTGCACGGTCGGGCCGGTGGCACTTAGTTGAAACGAAATCGGAAAATGGATAACGTCCGTATAACCCTGCTCGATAAAATTATCGATGGCATCATATATATCGCCCAAAGACGGGGCGCTTGTGGACGGAATATCGGACGCATTGGTAATTTGGGAAATTCTTCGATAAAATTCATCAGCTTTTATATCAATGCCGTCAACCAAGACTTCGTTTTTGAAATTTACTGTCGAACGCAATACGGTGATTCCGGTATCGTAACCAACGTAATCAAGTCCGGCATTAACATCAGTCATTATTGCTATTTTCATAAAAACCTCCAATTATTAAGTATACCATAAGGCAAACATTTTTTCAAAGAAAGAATATTATTTATTCGCATTTTTAGAACAAAAAGAAAAAGACAGTCCGGAAAAGTTTAGCGTTTTTCCCCTAACTGTCTTTTTTTACTGTCAATAACTACCCTTCCAGGTACCTGCTCATGAAAACACCGCTGAATTCCGCCAGCGACTTTTCGACATCCGTCACGTCGTTTTCGGCCATGACGATTACACAACCGAGGATATCGCCGAAGACGTTGATCGGTTTGATGACCGCGGCTTTTTTGGTTTCGTAATTTTCGCAAATTTCCATTCCTTCGCCGCGTTCCAGGATTTGGGTTGTTCTTTTGGCGATGCGGTCTTCCAACCGCGCGGAGATTTTTTTACCGACGATGTCTTTTTTGACGGAGCCGGCGACGGCGGTAACCCGTTCGTTGTCGGTGATAATAATGTCGCGATGATTGGAGTTATATATACTTTCGACAAATTCAACGATAAATTCGTTGACGTTCTGAACCGGAGAATACTTCTTTAAGATGATGCGATCGCTTCCTTCGATGAAGATTTCCAGCGAATCGCCTTCCTTGATTCTCATGGTCCGTCGCAATTCTTTCGGTATCACAATTCTCCCCAGATCATCGATTCGTCTAACTACCCCTGTTGCTTTCACAACTTTCACCTCACAAATTCTACCATTATTATGACAAAAAAGATAAGCGTATATACACCGTTTTTTCTTTATTTACACATTTTCGAGCAGTTTTGTGAGCTGATAAATGTAGTTGCTTTTGCCGACGTTTTTGTTTTCTTCGGTCAGGTAAATCGTTATATATATCTGATAATACTTGTAATTGAATTCAAGTTTTAAATCGGTGAGATTGTTCAGACGCTGCAGATCTTTATAGGTAATCTGATTGGATTTGTCTTTGTCGAAATGGAATTCCACCGTTTTTTCGGATTCTTTGAAAGCGGCGACGCCTTTGGATTTCAACAGGAAGGTGAGATATTTGCCTTCGATATACAGATCGATTTCCGAAGTAATCTGGCCGTATCTGTCTGCAAACTCTCTTCTGATGTTTTCCGCTTCTTCCCGGCTTTTGATTTTATTGATCGACTTGTGCATTTCGATTCGGACGATATCGTCGTCTACGTAATTTTCGCTGATATGTTTGGAAATCCGCACGTCAAACTGTTTTTTGTCTTCCGGAACGATAAGGCCTTTTTCTTCCTGAATGGCTTCGTTCAGCATTTTTAGATATAGTTCAATTCCCACCGCATCGATAAATCCCGACTGTTCGCTGCCCAGAATATCGCCCGCGCCCCGAATCGAAAGGTCGCGCATCGCGATTTTGTAGCCGCTGCCCAAAGCCGTGAATTCTTTGATGGTATCGAGTCTTTTCTGGGCACTTTCGGTCAGAATGCGTCCTTTGTCGTACATGAGATAAGCATAGGCGATTCGGTCGCTCCTTCCGACCCGTCCTCTAATCTGATACAGCTGGGCAAGACCCAGGATATCCGCCTTTTCAATAATAATGGTGTTGGCGTTCGGAATATCGATTCCGGTTTCGATGATGGTTGTGCAAATCAGAATATCGTATCTGCGGTCGATGAAGTCGTTGATGGCTTCTTCGATTTGGTCTTTGGACATCTTCCCGTGAATGATGGTGAAGTGGGCTTCCGGAACCAGGCGTTTGAGTTTTCTTTCAATCAGACTAAGTTGGCTGATTCGGTTTAGAAGATAAAACACCTGTCCGCCCCGGCCGAGTTCTCTGCGGATTGCTTCCCGGATAACCGAATCGTTCGTTTCAAGCACATATGTCTGGACGCTCAGACGGTTAAACGGCGGTGTCTCGATCAAACTCAAATCCCTTAAACCCGTTAAGGCCATCTGGAGAGTCCTCGGAATCGGGGTTGCGCTTAGGGACAACACGTCCACGTTCGCTTTCATCGCTTTGATTCTTTCTTTGTGTTCGACGCCGAAACGGTGTTCCTCGTCGATGATAAGCAAACCCAAATCTTTGAATTTGACATCATCCGAAAGCAACCGGTGCGTTCCGATGACAATATCGACATAACCGTTTCTCAATCCATCCAGGGTGGTTTTGATGGCATGGGAATCGACGAAGCGGCTCAGTAGTTCCACCCGCACCCCGTATTTTTCGAATCTTTCTTTAAAGGTCAGATAATGCTGGCGGGCAAGGACGGTTGTCGGGGCAAGGTATGCGACCTGTTTTCCCGCTTCCACAACCTTGAAAGCGCCGCGCATCGCGACTTCCGTTTTTCCGTATCCGACGTCCCCGCAAAGAAGCCGGTCCACCGGACGCGGACCTTCCAGGTCTTTCTTGAGGTCGGCAATCGCTTTTAACTGACCTTCGGTTTCGATAAAGCCGAAATCGCGTTCGAACTGCAACTGTTCCTCGGAATCGGGCGGATACCGGTAGCCTTTCATAAGTTCTCTTTGGGCCTGGGTTTTGACCAGCATTTTGGCGATTTCGTTGACTTTTTCTTTAATCTTCGCCTTTTTCTTTTCCCATTCCTTGCTTCCGAATTTGCTTAATTTCGGCTGAACGTCTTTGGTTCCCACGTACTTTTCCAAAACCGAAATGTTTTCGACCGGAATATACAGCTTATTGTCTTCCGCATACTCCACAAGCACGTAATCGTTCACGACATCTTTCAGTTTGACCGATTTGATGCCCTGGTATTTGCCGATTCCGTAGTCGGGATGGACGACGTAGTCGCCGATCAAGATATCTTCTTTGGAATAAATCTTGACGGTTTCTTTGTAAATGGCCTGCATTTTTTTCGAAGGGGGAATAGTACCCTTGGCCATTTCGTTCGGGGTAATGATTTCGATATTTAATTCGTAATCGATGAAACCGTAAGCCTGTTCGTTGACCGTCAGATTGACCGTTTTTTCCCGAAAATCTGTCATCCGGTCGATTACCTTAAATGGTATGCCGTTTGTAAAAAGCAAATCCGCCAAGGCTTCCTGCCTGCGTTCGTTCAGACTGGTGATTATATATGTTTTTCCTTTGTTCAATCGAATGTCTTCGATCAAATGTTTGAGGTTGTTGTTGTAATCGTAATTGTTGGTGGTTTTCAGATCCCACTTTTTATGCAAAGAAATGCCTTCGATATACACCGAGTGGCTGCTTACGAACATAACCAGGCCGGTTAAAGGAATTGTGTCCTTGACCGATTCGTAGAATTTTTCGTCCCCCACAAAATCGACTTTGGTAAAATAGTCGCTGGTTTCCAGAATGTTCAACTGTTCTTTGTCAAGGATACGCGAAAAATCGTTGTACACGACTATTTTCTGATCGATCGCATCCAAAAACCGCTCGTAGTTTTGGTCGATGTAAGGAAGATAGATATATAGCTGATCCAGGTTTTGGAATGCTTTCAGCGATTCGATGTCCTGGGTGATTTTTTCGTTCAAAGGATTCTTTTCCAAAACGCGCGCAATTATTTTGTCCAGTTCGTCGGGTTTGTAATACATTTCGTAAAGCGGATAAATCGTTACTTTGTCGGTTGATCTCGTGCTTTTTTGAGTTTCGACGGAGAAATATCTGATCGATTCGATTTCGTCGTCAAAAAAACTGAGCCGAACTGGTTCCGCCAAATTCACCCCATATATATCTATGACGCTTCCCCTCACGCTGAACGTTCCGGGCGATTCGGTGATTGCTGTCTTTTTGTAGCCACGGGTAATCAAATCTTCGATCAGTTCGTCCCGGGGGACGGTTTCGTTCTTTTTAAAATGCAAAAGAGCCGAAAGCAGCCGCTCTTTGGACATCAGATTTCTGGTGATGCCTTCGGTGTTGGTTACGATTATGCGCGGGCTTTGTTCCAAAATCGCTTCGATGGTAGCCATCCGCGCCAAACGGTAGGTGTTGGAACTGGCGACCAAAACGCTTGCAATCGGTTCTTCGCCCGGAAAAAAACAGACTTCGTCAGGCGAAAGAATATTCATCAGCCGTTCGTAGTTTTTGGTGGCATCGTAAATAGTGGGCAAAACATAGACCAAAGTCTTGTCGGTTTCCTTAAAAAGCTTCGCAAGCAAAAACAACAGGGCGTTGTCCGTTGCGTTATCGATGCCAACGCAAAAAGAGGTACTTTTGGCAGTACCTTCGATTTTCACGATTTCGTCTACAAGTTTTTTGTATTTATTTTGTTGATATATATAGTTAAGCATAATTCACTATCCATTATAATTGTTCATTACATAATCTATTCCTTTTTCCAAATAGTCTGCAATGATGTAAGGAGCCTTGTCCAAAACGGTTTTCATCTGCTGAAACTCCGTTTTGGAAAAAGGAGTCAGAACATAATCGATTACATCGCTTTCTGCGTGGCCGATGCCGATGCGGAGGCGTTTGATTTCATCCGTTCCCAGGTGTTCGATGACCGATTTCATGCCTTTGTGGCCCCCGCTCGAACCGCTTAAGCGGATTCGGACCGTCGAAAGTGGCAAATCCATATCGTCATAGACGACCAAAATATCGTTTACGGAAACTTTCTGATAATCCATCACGCTTCTTACGGCGAGGCCCGAATTGTTCATATATGTAATCGGTTTGATCAAAATAACTTTTTCGCCGTTTAAATTACCGCCGGCGACGAAACTTTGGAATTTCTTTTCCAGTTTAAAAGTCCAATTATAATATTCGGCAATCCTGTCTACAAACATAAAACCGACATTGTGGCGGGTTTGGGCATATTCCTTGCCCGGATTACCTAGTCCGACAATTATCATAGTACTATCCCTTGAATTTTATTTTCGTATGCTTCCACGGTGTTGGCAAGAAGCGCCGCAATCGTCAGCGGTCCCACGCCGCCCGGAACGGGCGTAATATGGGAAGCCACCTGCGAAACGTTGTCGAAATCGACGTCGCCATAAATTTTGTCGCCTTCCCGGTTGATTCCCACATCCACGACCACGGCTCCCGGTTTGATCATGTCCGCCGTAATTAGATTTTTCTTGCCCACCGCAACCACCAATATATCGGCTTCTTTGGTGATTTTTTTCAAATCGACGGTATAGCGGTGCGCAATCGTCACGGTCGCGTCGCGCAATAGAAGCATCATTCCCATCGGTTTTCCGACAATATTGCTTCTTCCGACCACCACGGCTTCTTTGCCTTTCAGTGGAATATTGTAAGCATCGAGCAGTTTCATGACGCCGAGAGGCGTGGCCGGCTGAAAACATTTCATTCCGCTGAACAGTTTTCCTTTGTTCAATACGCCGAACCCGTCGATGTCTTTGTCTGGATCGATTCGGTCGATGACGGCTCTTTCGTCTAGGTGTTTTGGTAACGGAAGTTGCACGATGATGCCGTGAACGGAAACGTCTGCGTTAAGTTCATCAATCAGCTTAAGGAGTTCTTCCTGGGTAATCGATTCATCTTTTTTGATTAGTCTCGCCTCGATGCCGACAAAGTTTGCGGACTTGATTTTGTTGCGCACATATATTTCGCTCGCCGGGTCGCTTCCGACTTCGACGATGGCCAGGCCCGGTTTTATACCGGATTTTACGACCAAGTCGGCGACTTTGGCCTTTAGTTCTGTTTTTATCTGTTTGCTTAAGGATTTGCCGTCCAAAATTGTCATTATCATAACCTCCTACATTAAGATAAATTGTGAATCGCGAAGTTGTCGTCGATGTCGATTTTTACCGCGTTCGGCTCTTTCGGAAGCCCCGGCATCGTCATGACATCCCCGGTCAGACAAACCAAAAACTGCGCACCCGCAGAAATACGGATTTCTCTGATGGTGACGGTGAAACCCTTAGGGGCGCCGACCAACTTCGGATTGTCTGTCAAAGAGAGCGGCGTTTTGGCCATACAGATATAGAAGTTTTGATAATCGGTGTCCTGAACTTGTTTGATTACTTTTTCGGCTTCGTCCGTAAAGACGATTTTGCCCGCCCCGTAACACGTATAGGCAATCTTTTGAATCTTTTCTTTGACGCTTTCGTTCAATTCGTAAAGCGGACTGTAGGTTTGGTTTTTTTCGCAGGCCGCAAGAACTTTTTGCGCAAGATCAATTCCGCCTTCGCCGCCTTTGGCCCATACTTCGCTGATGGCAAGCGGATGGTTGTTGGTCTTGGCCCATTCGAGTAGGGTTGCGATTTCCGAATCGGTGTCGCTGGCAAAACGGTTGAGCGAGATCACATACGGAAGATTGAATTTCTTGACGGTGTCGATATGTTTTTCTAGATTGGCAAGTCCTTGCACCATCGCTTCGACGTTTTCTTTCTGTACGTCCTGGGCTTTGACTTTGCCGTGGTATTTAAGCGCTTTGATGGTGGCGACGATGACAACGGCGCTCGGTTTGATTCTGGCAACCCGGCATTTGATGTCCAGGAATTTTTCCGCACCCAAATCGGCGCCGAAACCGGCTTCGGTAACCACGTAATCGGCTAACTTGAGAGCCGCTTTGGTGGCCATGATGGAATTGCAGCCGTGGGCGATGTTCGCAAACGGTCCGCCATGAACCAAAACCGGATTGTTTTCCAGGGTCTGCACGAGGTTCGGCTTCATCGCATCTTTCAGTATTACCAAAACGGAACCCGTGACTCCCAAATCTTTGACGGTTACTGCTTTTTTGTCGTAGGTGTAGCCTATAACGATTCGGTCGATTCGGGAACGCAAATCGTTCATATCTTTGGCAAGGCAAAGGATGGCCATGATTTCGCTTGCCACGGTGATGTTGAACCGTTCCGGACGGACCACGCCGTCGGTCGGAGCGCCTAGTCCCACGATTACGTTTCGGAGAGCGCGGTCGTTTAGATCCATGCAGCGCTGCCAAACAATGCGTTTCGGATCGATATTCAGTTCGTTGCCCTGATATATATGATTGTCGATGCAGGCGCTGATCAAATTGTTGGCGCAGGTGATAGCGTGCAGATCGCCGGTAAAATGGAGATTCAGATCAACCATTGGATTGACCTGGGCATATCCTCCTCCGGCAGCTCCGCCTTTCAGGCCGAAAACCGGTCCCAGGGACGGTTCTCTTAAGGCGCCGACAGTTTTTTTGCCGAGCTTCCAAAGCGCATCGACAAGTCCCACGGTCGTGGTCGATTTTCCTTCGCCGAGCGGAGTGGGTGTCATCGCGCTCACCAAAATCAGTTTGCCGTCGGGATTGTTTTCGATTCGCTTCAGCAACTCGATACTTAGTTTGGCTTTATTGCTGCCGTAAAGCTCGATTTCGTCTTCTTCGATGCCGAGCTTTTTCGCAATGTTGGTTATTTTTTCTATTTTTGCGCTGTTTGCAATTTCAATATCGGAACGCATTGTTTTTCCTCCTTGGTGATTTATTTGCAAGTTTTTTGGCCGTCGCCGAATATTTCCTGATAACTTACGATGCTTTCTTCAATAATCCGAAGCGCTTCCTTTCTTCCCAATACTTCGAAACCGGTAGTTTCTTTATGTTCCAGCGTTTTGTAAACCTGGAAAAAGTGTTCGACTTCCTGACTCAAATGCGGAGGAAGTTCGCTCATTTCGTGAAAATAGTTCCAGTTCGGATCTTCGAACGGGATGGCAATGATTTTGTGGTCTTCCTGTTCTTCGTCAATCATTCGGATAACCCCGACCGGATAGCATTTAACCATGCTTAATGGTTCCAATTCTTCGCTGCATAAAACCAGGACATCCAGAGGGTCGCGGTCCTTGGCAAATGTACGCGGAATAAAACCGTAATTGGCCGGATAATGGGTCGAAGTGTAAAGAATGCGGTCCAAAATCAAAAGGCCGGTCTCTTTGTCCAACTCGTATTTCTTTTTGCTGCCTTTGGAAATTTCAATCACCGCAATAAAACTTTCTGGGGTAATTCTTTCTTGTCTCATGTCATGCCAAATATTCATAATCCTACCTCACTTTTTTTACTTGACTATATCTAGTATACGTTAAAACGGCAATAATTGCAATTGTTGTAGAAATATTTCATAATCGACGAACTTTTTTCATAAGATGGTTAATAGAAAAAAGGAAAAGAAAGAAGGAAATCAATGGCTGTTATCGCTCACAACGAAAAAGAAGTGGAACTGCTTGCCCGCTTAATCCGTGCCGAGGCCGAAGCCGACGGCAATCTCGCCATGTTGATGGTGGCAAACGTCGGGGTTAACCGGGTGCTTGCGGACTGTTTGGATTTTCGCAACATCCGCACCATCCAGCAGATGGTCTTCCAGCGTCCCGGAGGTTTCGAATCGACGCTCCGTTCCTATTTTTACCAGGCTGCCAGGGAAAACGAAATCCGCCTGGCCAAAAGAGCCCTCCAGGGCGAAAGATTCCACCCCGCAACCTTTGCCCTTTGGTTTTACAATGCGGGGGATGCGGACTGTTCGGCCCAATGGTTCGGCCAATGGAACAGCGGACGCTATAAATCGCATTGCTTTTATGCGCCGGTCGAAAGTGAAAGGTGTTATGCCTGACATTGAAGCTTGGCATATTTTAACCCCGTAACACATATATATTACCGAAAAAAGCAAAAAGAAAGGAGCAGACTTGAAAGTTTTATTTCGAGGCGATAAAAAATGACAATCAACTATCAACAACCATGGGGTCAGTTCGGACCCGGAATTCCCGTTAATCCTTTTGGTGCCCAAGCCGGCCAATCTTTTCCCGGCATGAACGTGCCGTTCTTTCCCCAACAATTCCCTCAGGGACCCGTGGGGGGAGCCCAATTCTTTGAACAATCGTTCATCGAAAATATTTTGCGCCTAAATCGCGGAAAAACTGCCGTCGTGTACATGAACTTCGAAGGCAGTCAATGGGGTTCTAAGATATTCAAGGGGGAAATACTGGAAGCGGGCAGGGATCATTTGATTCTGCGCGACAACCAAACTAACACAACATATTTATTACTGATGATTTATTTGTCCTACGTCACCTTCGAAGGCGACATCGATTACATCCGTTTTTAATCTTTAACTGTTTTGCAAGTGTTGAAAGACGCTTGCATTTACTTTTTTTGTCAGGATTCCCACAAGTATTCCCGTAACGAAACCCGAAACAATGAAAAGCGGCGAATAAATGAGAAATGCCTGAAAATCGCCCGGATCCAAAATCAGGAAAATGGAACCAATCTGACCGAGAATGTGCAAAAACCCGCCCATGGCGCTGATGAAAATCATGTTTTTTTCGCCCGGAAGCATTTTTTTAAGCGACCACATTCCCAAAAAACTGAGCATCGACCCGGAAAAGCTGAGGATGAAATTGAAATAACCCCGACCCAAAATAAATCCGACCAACAGCGTTTTTAAAAGAATCGCCAAAACACATTCGTTAAACCGGTAATTGTAAATCAGAACCAAGATGACGATGTTTGCAAATCCGAATTTGAAATATGGGAAAAGCAGTGCCACCCCGGGCATCAGACTCAGAATTGCGCTTGAGATAATACCGTCGAAATACGAAAAAACGGCTCCCAACGAAATAAGCATGGAGATAATGATGATGTGTTTAAGTTGTTTTTTCGATTGCATTTTATCACCCGTGTATTGTTATTCTTTGCTTTTTTGCCGTTTTTTTGTTACAATGGATATATCAAGAGCAAATGAAAGGATTGATTGCGATGTGCGTATTTTGTAAAATTGTGAACAGTGAAATTCCTTGTTTTAAAATTTACGAAACTGACAACACTTTGGCTTTTTTGGATATTTCGCAGGTAACCAAAGGCCATACGCTGGTTATTCCCAAAAAACATTATCGGGATTTGTTGAGCCTTGACCCGGACATTGCCAAAGAAATATCGGAAGCCGTTTTGGAGGTTACCCATATTCTGAAAACCAAACTTGGGGTTGACAATTTCAATCTGTTGAACAACAGCGGTCCACTTGCGGGACAGGAAGTGCCGCATTTCCACATGCATATTTTACCACGATATGAAAACGACGGCATCTCATTTAGTAAACCGCATCAGCCTGCCGATATGGCGGTAATCAAAAAACTCCACGAAAATATCACAAAATAGCAAATTAAAGCCCTTCGACAGGGCTTTTTTTGTTATCTTATGTATTCAACACCCATGTACGGAACCAACACTTTCGGTACTTTGATGGAACCGTCGGCCTGCTGGTAATTTTCCATAACCGCAATAACCGTTCTTCCGACCGCCAAACCCGAACCGTTCAAAGTGTGGACATATTCGGTTTTGCTGTCTTTGGTTCGGCGGAACCGGATGTTGGCCCGTCTGGCCTGATAATCTTCCGCATTGCTAATCGAGCCGATTTCGCGGTACGTGTTCTGACCCGGAAGCCATACTTCGATATCGTAAGTCTTTGCCATGGCAAATCCCATGTCTCCGGTGCAAAGTTCCACAACCCGGTAAGGGATTTCCAAGAGTTTCAATACTTCTTCGGAATCGAGCAGCATTTTTTCGAGTTCGTCGTAAGATTCTTCCGGTTTGGTAATTTTGATCAGTTCGACTTTGTTGAACTGATGTTGTCTCAAGATACCCCGGGTATCTCTTCCGGCACTGCCAGCTTCGGCACGGAAAGCCGTCGTGAAGGAGGTGTATTTCAAAGGCAGCAAAGCGCCGTCGATGATTTCGTCGCGGTGCATATTGATGGTTGGGACTTCTGCCGTCGGATTTAGGAACCAGTCTAGTTCCTTATCTCCCACCGCATACGCGTCTTCTTCGAATTTAGGAAATTGTCCGGTTCCGAGCATGCTGGCACGGTTGACGATGAAAGGCGGAATGATTTCCACGTAATTTTGCTTGTTGGCATGAAGATCCATCATAAACTGAATCAAAGCTCTTTCGAGTCTTGCGCCCAAACCTTTGTAAATAACAAATCGCGTTCCGGTAACCTTGGCGGCGCGGGTAAAGTCCAAAATGTCCAGCTTTTCGCCCAATGCGGCGTGATCGAGCGGAGTAAAAGCGAATTTCGTCGGTTCCATGAAACGCCGGATTTCCCGGTTTTCCGTTTCGTCTTTTCCGATTTTAACGGTTTCGGAAACCAGGTTCGGCGTATTCATCATATAATCGTAGATTTGCTTTTCCAAAGCTTTTACTTTGTCTTCCAATACCCTGATTTCTTCACCGATGGTTCCAACGCTTTGCATAAGGGCGCTGATATCCTGCTTTTCCCGCTTCAGGATACCGATTTGGCGGCTTTTTTCGTTTCTTTCGTTTTTCAGTGCTTCGACTTTGATTAAATTCTTGCGTCTTTCTTCGTCGAGCTGGTAAACGGTTCTTAAATAACTGTAATCCCCTCCGCGTGTCTGAAGTCTTCTGATGACTCCTTCGACGTCTTCTCTGATTAATTTGATATCCAACATTGACATTCACTCCTTTTTTTATTTTTACATATTTCGGGATTTAAATACAAAAAAGCCCTGTGCAAACTAGTTGCACAGGGACGAACTTTTTAAATCCGCGGTACCACCCTGGTTAGAACAGTTTTTTTAAACCTCTGTTCTCGCCTTTCGCAAAAATAACGGTTTGCAGCCGGAACATCTTTCGAGTTCGCCTCCGTGGTAGATTCGCCAAAAGCCGTTATATCAGTTTTCACCAGCCACTGACTCTCTAAAATAACCTCTTTCGCTACTTATCCACTTCATCGGTTTTGATAAATTATATTACCTTTTATTTCGGATGTCAAGGATTTAGTCCGTTTTATCGGTAAATTCCGAAGTTTATTCCGATTCTTCTTCGTTATTTTCGGCTTCTTCTTCCGAATAATCTTCTTCGTAATCGCCGTCTCCGACCATTTCGTCATCCACTTCGTCGAGGTGACGGATGCTTTCCTGAATGTGAAGATCTTCTTCGGTTTCTTCTTCTTCGTCTTCCCGGTTCGATTCGTCGCTCTTCGGAACGATGGCGATGGCGGCCACGGTGTTGCCTTCATTGAGTGTAATGATTCTAACTCCCTGGGTATCGCGTCCGATGGTCGAAATCTGTTCGAGGCTGGTACGTATAACCATACCGTTGTCGGTGATGACAATCAAATCGTCTTCGCCTTTGACCAGTTTCATGCACGCAGGTCGGCCGTTCTTTTCGGTAATATCGATGAATTTGACCCCTTTGCCGTTACGGCCTTTGGATTTGAATTCTTTGACACTTGTCCGCTTGCCGTAACCGTTGGTTGTGATAATCATGATTTCGTCGTCTTCGCTGTCGACGACAACCATACCGATAACGTGGTGGCCTTTGTCGATTTGAATTCCCTTAACTCCGCTTGCGGCGCGGTTGGTCGGACGAACCTGTTCCTCGTTGAAACGGACGGCTTTTCCGCTGGATGCGCCGATAATAATGTCTTTGGTTCCGTCGGTCAAAGCCACTTCGATCAATTCGTCTTTATGAGCCAAAATAATCGCTCTGATTCCGCCTGTGCGGATATTTTTGTATTGACGTAGTTCGGTTTTCTTGACCCCGCCTTTTTTGGTGGCAAAGAACAGATAACCGTCTTTGTCGATTGTATCGACATTGACAACCGCCGTCAACCGTTCCTCTTCGTCGAAATTCAACAAGTTGACCAGCGGAATACCTTTGGCGGTTCGGCTACCGTAAGGTATTTGGAACGCTTTAAGCAGGTACACTTTGCCGAAGTTGGTGAAGAATAACAGATTATCGTGACTGGATGTGTAAATAATCCGTTCGACAAAGTCGTTTTCCTGCATTCTCGCTCCGGTAATTCCTTTTCCGCCGCGGTGCTGTGTTTTGTACACATCGACATTCAGACGTTTGATATAGCCTTTGTTGGTAATCGTAATAATCGTATCTTCGACAGGAATCAAATCTTCATCGCTTACGTCCAAATCCATCGTATAGTCGATTTGAGTCCTTCTTTCGTCCGTGAAACGTTTTTGGATATCGCGAAGTTCGGATACGATAACCGCCATTTTTTTGTCATGGCTTTCGAGAATGCTCGCCAAATAAGCAACCAGTTCTTTAAGATCCTTGCATTCGGCCTGAAGTTTCTCGATTTCCAAGCCCGTCAAGCGCTGCAAACGCATGTCGAGGATTGCTTTGGCCTGGATTTCGGTAAGCAAAAAGTTTTCGGTCAATCGGGTAACTGCGATATCCGGTGTTTTCGAAGTTTTGATTACGTGAACAACTTCGTCGATATTGGCCAATGCAATAAGCAAACCTTCCACGATATGAAGTCTTGCTTTGGCTTTTTCCAAATCAAATTCGGTTCTTCTGGTAATAACTTCCACTTGGTGTTCCAGGTATTTTTCCAAAATGGTTTTCAGATTGAAAACCCTTGGTTGGCCGTGGTCCAGTGCAATCATGTTGAAACCGAAGGTTGTCTGAAGCTGCGTGTGCTTGTACAAATTGTTCAGAATTACTGCGCTGTTGACGTCGCGTCTGGTTTCGATGATTATGCGCATGCCTTTTCGGTTCGATTCGTCGCGCAAATCGGTAATTCCTTCGATGGTTTTGTTCTTGGCGATTTCCGCGATTCTTTCGATCAGGCGGGTTTTGTTGACCTGGAAAGGTATTTCGGTAATAATAATTTCCTGTTTTCCGGAAGCGGTCTTTTCGACTTTGACTTTTCCTCTTATCGTTATTGTGCCCGTTCCGGTTTCATAGGCATTTTTTAATTCTTTGACGCCGACGATGATTCCGCCGGTCGGAAAGTCCGGCGCCGGAATATATTCCATCAGTTCGTCAACCGTAATATCCGGATTTTTGATCAGAGCCAAAACGCCGTCGATTACTTCCGAAAGATTGTGGGTCGGAATATTGGTTGCCATACCGACCGCAATACCCGTCGCTCCGTTGACCAGGAGATTGGGAATTCGGGAAGGCAGAACAACCGGTTCTTTTTCGGAACCGTCGTAGTTGTCCTGGAAATCGACCGTGTTTTTGTTGAGATCCCGCAGCATTTCGGCTGCGATTTTCGATAGTCTTGCTTCGGTGTAACGCATTGCGGCGGCGCCGTCGCCGTCGACCGAACCGAAATTGCCGTGTCCGTCGACCAACGGATAACGGTATGAGAAATCCTGCGCCATCCGAACCATCGCTTCGTAGACGGCACTGTCGCCGTGCGGATGGTATTTACCAATAACGTCCCCGACGATACGGGCCGATTTTTTGTGCGGACGGTCGCTGTAGACTCCTAGTTCGTTCATCGCGTAAAGAATCCGGCGGTGAACCGGCTTCAAACCGTCTCTTACATCCGGGAGGGCCCGCGAAACGATTACGCTCATGGCATAGCTTAGGAACGAATTCTTCATTTCGCTGGTTAAATTGACGTCTTTTTCGCCTCTTCCGTTGTCGGAAAGAAAGCCAGATCCGTTTTCGTCGTCATCGCCGCTGTCGGAGGTGCCGTCTTCGGTTTCGTCTTGATCGCCGTCTTCTGCCAGTTCTTCTTCAGAATCATTTGCTTCTTCGTCGATGTCTTCGTCTTCGTTGTCCAGATCGTCGTCTAACTCTTCGTCGAATTCTTTAATGTCATCGTAATCATCCATTCAGCACACCTCCTTTAAATGTCAAGATTCTTAACGTATACCGCATTTTCTTCGATAAACTCTCTTCTCGGTTCAACATCGTCGCCCATCAGAGTACTGAAAATCCTGTCGGCTTCGATGGAGTCGTCTAAGGTTACTTTGAGCAAAGTGCGACGTTTCGGATCCATGGTAGTTTCCCATAATTGTTCGGCGTTCATTTCGCCCAGACCTTTGTACCTTTGAATATTTACCTTGCCCGAGTAATTCTTTAATTTCAATTCGAGTTCTTCGTCGCTATAAGCGTATTCTACCCGTTTATTCTGGGCAATTTTGAACAATGGAGGCTGAGCTATGAAAATATACCCCTCTTCGATCAAAGGCCGCATATAGCGGTAAAAAAAGGTTAAAAGCAAAGTTCTGATATGTGCGCCGTCGACGTCCGCATCTGTCATGATTACTATTTTGTGGTAGCGCAAATCTTTGATATTGAAATCGTCCTGAATCCCTGTACCTATCGCTTGAATCAGAGAAATGATTTCTTTGTTGCTGAAGATTTTGTCGGGACGGGCTTTTTCCACATTCAATACTTTACCTCTCAAAGGAAGGATTGCCTGGAATTCGCTTTCCCTTCCCTGGCGGGCCGAACCTCCGGCCGAATCCCCTTCCACTATGTATATTTCCGTTTTGGACGGGTCTTTCGAGCGGCAATCAGCCAATTTGGACGCAAAACCCAAAGAATCGAGCGGACTCTTTCTCCGTGTCGCTTCACGGGCTTTTTTTGCGGCGATTCTGGCTCTTAAGGCCAGCAGCGACTTATCCACAATTGATTTTGCGACAGCAGGGTTTTCGAGCAAATAAGCTTCGAACTTGTCGGTCATGGCTTGGGAAACGATCCGTCTTACTTCGGTATTGCCCAATTTGGTCTTGGTTTGACCTTCGAACTGCGGTTCGGCGATTTTACAGGATACGATTGCGGTTAAGCCTTCGCGAACATCATCTCCGGACAAACTTTCGTCTTTCTTGAGAAGGCCAGCGTTTTTCGCATAGTTGTTGAGAATCCGAGTCAGGCTGGTTCGGAAACCTTCTTCATGGGTTCCGCCTTCCTGGGTTCGGATATTATTAACGAATGAATAAATATTGCTTACGAAATCGTTTGTGTATTGCAAACCGATTTCGACGATTACCTTTTCAACTTCTTCTTCAATCAAAATAACGTCGTTGTGAATCGTTGATTTCGCTTTGTTCAAATAACGCACATATTCGGCAATGCCGCCCTCATAGTGATAATGAAGTTCCTTTGCCGGTGAAATGCGCTTATCAATGAGACTGATTTTCAAACCTTTGTTTAAAAAGGCCAACTGTTGGATCCTTTGTCTGAGGGTTTCAAAGTCAAAAACGGTTGTTTCTTTGAAGATTTCCGGGTCCGGCTTAAAAATTACCGTTGTTCCGGTTTCTTCCGTATCGCCGATTTCTTTTAACGGACCGTCGCTTTTGCCCCGGGTGAACCTTTGATAATACTCTTGGGAATCCCGGCGGACATAAACTTCCAACCATTCGCTCAAGGCGTTAACAACGGAAGCACCGACACCGTGCAACCCCCCGGATACTTTATAGTTCTTTCCGTCGAACTTTCCGCCCGCGTGCAGAACCGTGAAAATAGTCTCTACTGTCGACAATCCTGTTTTGGGATGAATGTCAATCGGCATTCCTCTGCCGTTATCCACAACCTTAATAAAGTTATCCCCAAAGATTTCCACAATTATCGTGTCGCAATACCCTGCAAGAGCCTCGTCAATCGAGTTATCAACAATTTCCCAGACCAAATGGTGCAAACCTCTCGGCCCGGTCGAACCAATATACATCCCCGGCCTTCTTCTTACACCTTCCAGTCCCTCGAGCACTTGGATGCTACTGGCATCATACCTATCAACGTCTTTTTTATTTAGGGTCACGATTTCCACCTCCTTTTATCAATTCAATCAATTTGGCTTTGGCAACGAGTTCTTTATCAATATCTGATAGGGTTGCGGTTGTAATGATGGTTTGAACGTTTTGGTTTAGCGTTTTTATCAACTGGTTCTGTCTAGTTTGGTCCAATTCGCTAAAAACATCGTCAAGCAACAAAATCGGATATTCTCCTTTTATTCGATAAATCAACTCTACAAATGCCAATTTAAGGCTTAAAACAGCATTTCTTTTTTGTCCCTGTGACCCATAAATACATAAGTCTTGCTCATTTATTGTCAATACAAAATTGTCCCTGTGCGGACCGATGCTGCTTAATCCTTTCTTTATGTCGTAATCCAAGTTCGTTTTTAAGCTTCTTTCGAAATTATCAAGGGAACACGAACCTTGGTATTTTATCGTCAAATCCTCCTGTTCGGCTATCTGTTTATGAATTCCATTCAGAATAGAATTCAGTTGTTTCAAAAAACGAAGACGATCCTGAATAACATTTTTTCCGGCTTCGACCAACCTTTGGTCAATCACCTCAAGCAATTTTTTGGCTTTATCGTCGGTGCCAAAAGCCAAGGTTTTTAACAAGACATTCCGTTCTTTTAACAATCTGTTATAGACGGTCGACCAATATAGAAACTGCTTGGAGAGTTGACAAAAGGCCATGTCAAATTCTCTTCTTCTTTTACCCGGCATGCCAAAAAAGGAAATCAAATCTGAAGGCGCAAAGGAAACAACATTAAAGTATCCGATGTATTCACCAAGGCTTTTAAATACTTCGTTGTTTTTCTTTATTTGCTTTCCTTTTTCGGAATAGTAGACAGCCACCGTGTCCTTTATTTCCCCGTTGCCAAAATTTCCTTTAACTGAAAAATAATCGGTTCCTTGCTTTACCATTTCCTGATCGTTATTGGTCCGATTGGACTTGGTCAACCCCAAGACGTGAACAGCTTCCAATAAGGAGGTCTTGCCTACGGCGTTGGAACCATGGATTATATTAAGGTTATTTCCAAATTCGAGATTTTTTACAGCAAAACAGCGAAAATTAGTTAAACCTATACTTAAAAGGGTCATTTTTTAACAACAAGAAGCTCTAATTGGTCGTTAATTTTAACTATTTCGCCGCCAAAAAGCTTCCTTCCCCGCCTATTTTCGGCTTCTCCGTTAATCAAAATTTTGTTGTTAAGAAGGAAGATTTTTGCCTCTCCGCCGTTGGAAATAATGCCAGAAAATTTAAGCAACTGACCTAAGGTGATAAAGTCGGTTTTAATGTTGATTTTTAGCATGATGCACCTCATTTTTACATGAATAATTATACCACATTTTTTTAAAATTTGCCAGTAAAAACATTATTTATTTACTGCCCAAAAACCTAATAAAAACGGCCTTTATTTGACATTTTCCTACCCTTATTTTGTTAGGCGATTTTTTCCTATCAATTTTTTGACATTTTTGCCTTAAGTCAAAAGTCTTTAAAGCAAAATACATAAATATGTATATTCCTTATTTATATATAATATAAGCATATTTTGTTAATTTTTAATTTTTGACATGAGTCAAAACCAATCAAAAATAGATATAATTGGTCGTTTTTGTAAGATTTTTTGTTACTTTTGTTTTAAAAGTTTTTGTTTATTAGGTATAGGAATAAAAGAATTTTTATTTTTTTACGTATTTAGGCAAAAAAATAATTAGGGTTTTATTGCATTATGTTTAACTTTATTTATGTATTTATTTTTTTCATACATATTTGCGTCTTTATTTATTTACTGCTTTACTTATTGTAATACTATACTTATTTGCGGTTTTATTGTTTTAGGTTTTTATTCTTTTATGTAAATAGGGTTTTATTTCTTTAAGTTTTTTCGTTATCACTTTGTGATTCTTTAAAAAATCCATTTTTGAAGATCAAGATGCCTCCAGCGCTCGCAAAAGAGGTACAAAAGAAACTAAATTTGTTTTAAATTAAAGAAACCCACCGAATTACGGCGTTTTATTTCTTTTATTTTAAAGGTTTTTAACAGACTTTAAATTTTAATTTAAAACGTTTTAGTAAACTTTTGCATTAACTTTAGTTTTAAATTAAATGCTTTAATTATCAATTTTCAGAGCTTTTAGTTTTAATTTAAAACGGGTGCTCGTTTTGTTTTTGCTTTTAATTTATTACTTTTTATTTTTAATTTAAAACTTTATTTAAAAAAGGGTGTTTCTGTGGATTCGGAAAACCTTTTTTGAGCTGGGTTTTTATGTGTTTATGCTTTTACATATTTATTTATGTATGGTTAAAACCAGAAAATTCTTCGGTTCGAACTCTGAGTTTCGCTCGACAACCGAAATCCGATTTTTGGCGGTTTTTTTGAATTTTTAGAAGCTTGTCCGAATAACTTTTGACAAAAAAATTAAAAATGCGAAATTTTGCCTTTTTTAAGGCTCAAATTTAATTCTAAAGTCTGTTTTGAAGTTTAAATTTGCAGGATTTTGGGCAAAATAGGTTGTTTTGGTCAAAACAAAGCTTTTGAAGGGATCGATTCAGCGGGGGTTCAAAATATATTTATTTACTTTTTTATGTATGTGCTTAAATCTTTATTTGAATAAATATTGCTTTTTGCTTGATTTGTTTTTTGATCTATGCTATACTTTTGGTAGAATGACTAAAGGAGGTAGTTTTATGGATCCTACACAAAAGAGAAGGAACCCTTTTGATGAACTTTTTGAAGAATCACCTATTGAAACTGTACCGAAACAGCAGCCTGTTGTGCAGCCAGAGCCTCAAAAATCGGTCAGACAACCGGTTTATCAGGCTCCAAAAACAGTAAAAACGCAAACTCCGCGACGAGGATTTGTTGAAGAAATGTCTGGAAGAGAAAAATACACCTCTACCATGGAAAAAAACTTAAGAAGGCAAATTAAAATAGCCTGTGTAAACCGCGGAATTATGTTTTCGGAATTTATCGAAGAAGCTTGCAGAGAAAAATTGCAACGAGAAGGGATGATCTAGGATGCCAGTCGTATCAGTTTTCTGTAAAAAGGGCGGAGTCGGAAAAACAACGTTCCTGGGATACTTAGCACATTACCATTCTACCAAAGGTGAAAAAGTTTTGGTCCTGAGCGCTGATGACCAAAACAGCATCTTCAAAATCTTCGGTGCAGAAAAATTTGTCGGCGAAAGAGACGATAACTACTTTGAACACCTTTTAGCTGGCGAAGCCCAGCCGAACGACATCGTTTTTGAGGCAAGACCTAATATGTATATCATTAAAACCTTAAATACAGACAGGCTTTCGCTGACTTTAACGCTCAGAAGACCGCAAGAAACCAAATTACGGCAATTAATTGACTATTTTAGACGCTTTTTTGACTACATTTTCATCGATTTTCCGCCTTCGAGTAGTCGTTTGACTGAAATATTACTCGACTTGAGCGACGAAATCCTTCTTGTAGTGGGCCTCGATACCCTCGGTTTGGACGGTTTTATTAACACAATTCAGTATTTTACGGACTCAGACATCGATTTGGGCAAAATAAAGTACATTGTACCCACCGGATACCACCCTATTAAGCTTGCTCCAAACACCTGTTTGAAGAAGTTAAAAAATCAGGCCAAAACCTATACTCCGGACGCCAAAATCATCACTCCGATCAAGGATAAATCGATTATTCGGAACCTCCAGGAAATGGGTGTCAGCGTCTTCGACGAACATCAAATGCCTTCAAAATTTCATCAGAAAAACCGCGACGAAATCAAAAACGACCTATTGGCGACCTTTTCTGAACTTCAAATTTGACCATAAATAACAAAAAACCTTGAAAAATCAAGGTTTTTTTGTTTAAAATGTCCTTACCGGAAGGATTAATTGGACCAAGTTGTCATCGTTTTTACCGGTAATGAGGAAAGGCTTAAGCTCCCCGGTTAGCTTCATTGTGACCTCTTGAGATTCGAACGCTCTCAAGGCTTCCAAGAAATATCGGGCGCTGAAAGCCACTTGAAATTGATCGATGCCCTGTACTTTTAAAGGGGAAATCTCGTCCACGACACGTCCGATTTCGCTGGAGCTGGAGAATACGTGAACAGTCTTATCGCGGTTGAGAACCATCTTTATCGTGCTCGAAACGTCGTTTCCTGTAAAAACCTGGGTTCGATCGATTGTAGCAAGAAGATCGTTTTTATTGAATTCTATTTCGACAATATGGGTATTCGGAAACAGACTGTTTGTATCGGGGAAGTTCCCTTCGATTAAGCGAGTCATAAAGGAAATGTTTTGAATTTTAAACAAAGCTTTGTTGCTGATGATGAATAATTCGACATCCGTATCCTTGCTTTCAAGGATCTTGTTTAATTCCTCAAGTGCCTTGCTCGGGATATTGATTTGAATAGGCTGATGTGGTTCTGGCAGTTGGGTTACTTTCTTGGACAAGCGGTAGCTGTCGGTAGCAACCACTTCGAGTTTGTCTCCTTTTAGCTCGAAGCAGACGCCTGTTAGAACGACTCTGGCTTCCGAAGTCCCGGCCGCAAACGCCGTTTGCTTGATAATCTGTCGCAATAGGGTGCTTTTTATTACAATCGGGGTTCCCATCGATTCGAACGAAACGTCTGGGAAATTGCTTTTTTCCAAGGCTATTAAGGTGAAGTTGGAACGATCCGACAATATTTTAATGGTGTTTTCTTCGAACAAGGTGAAGTCGACGGTCTTTCCTTCGACTTTTTTGATAATCTCAATAAAGTATTTTCCGGGTACAATACAGCTTCCTTCTTCGTAAACAGTTACCTGGTCGCTGGTATCCAAAACGATTTGAACGGATATTTCGCGGTTTGTAGTGGTTAGAATTATTTTTTCGCGACTAACTTCGATTTTAATCCCGGACAGTACCGGCATCGGTGTTTTGGTGGACAATCCTTTAGAAACATGGTTTAAGGCATCTAAAAGAATATCTCGAAAAATCGTGAATTTCATAGTCAATCTCCTTTTTATAAATTTTCTTTTTGGTTTTTATTATTATTAACATTGTGGAAATGTGGAAAACTTGATAAATTCAGGGGTTATTGCTTGTCTTCTTTGAATTTTTTGGATAAATTTTCGACATCCTGCTTCACAGCCCAATCGGTTTCGATGAGGGCAGCTATCTTTTTTTCGGAATGCGCCACGGTGGCGTGATCGCGGTCCCCGAAGAATTCGCCGACTTTCTTCAAAGGAACATCAAACAGCGTCCTTATTAAGTAGATGGCGATTTGGCGCGGATAAACCAGATCTTTGCGTCGCGATTGCGAGGACAAATCACGCATCGAAACATTGAAGTAACGTGCCACAGCGGTTTTTATCTGTTCGATTACATCGTTGTAATCTGGTTGAAGGCTTGTTTTGTCTTGAGAAATGATGGCATCAAGCGCCAGCTGAGCGTTTTCGATGGTAAAATCGACATTAAGCGAAACGCAATAATAGATGAAACGGCGAAGCGCGCCTTCCAAATCCCTGACATTGTCGTCGAAATGCAGAGCAATGTATTCGATGACGTCTTCCGGAAAGTCGGAATAGTCCTTAATAAGGAAAGGAAGTTTCCTTTTCAGGATTGATTTGCGTAAATTCAAATCGGGTTTTTTGATGTCGACAAGCACGCCCCAGCTAAAACGGGACTTTAATCTTGCCATTATATTTTCGAGTTCCGCTGCCGGACGGTCGGATGTCAAGACGATTTGCCGATTGTTTTCGAACAAATACTCAAAAACCTTAAAGAATTCTTCCTGGGTTTTGGTTTTTCCGGACAAAAACTGAACATCGTCGACCAACAGCAACTCGGCTTCACGGTAATTTTGGTAAAAACTTTCGATTGCTCCCGGCTTTTTGGAGGTTGTGGCCTGAAAATAATCCTCCGCAAACTGCTGTGCCGTCGTGTAAACCACGTTGGTGTTGATGTTGTTGTCAAGCACAAAGTGGCCGATGGCGGTCATGAGATGGGTTTTTCCGAGTCCCACGTCACCAAAAATATACAACGGGTTCACCGTGACGTGCGGAGATTCGGCAACTTTCATAGCGGTAAGGAAGGCAAAACGGTTGGATTCGCCGGTTACAAAGTTATCAAAAGTATATTCTGGCCGCAAAACCCGCTTGTTGACCGCATCCGGCACCTGAAAAGGTTCGTCGATTTTGCTTTCCCTTTCTTTTTCGGCGGCTTCCGCGGTAATTATTTTGAATTTGACAACCTCATTGGTAATTGTTGCCAGTACCTGATTCATTTTCTCCAGGTAAAACTTCTCCAGGCGATATTTTTCCAACATGGAAGATACGATGAGGTAGATGTATCCGCCCGAAACTTTGTGAATCGTATCGATTGGTTGGATCAATTCTTCGTATTCGGTTTTTCCGATCAGGTGTTCCGCGTTTTGGAGCCTAGATTTTACTTCAAGCCAAAGCTGATGAGCGTTGTCCATAATATCACCTCTTACCCTATAATATATCACAAAATGACAAAAAAATCGGCTAAAACATTAATAAACATTTTTCAAAAAGTTTTCCTGTGGAAAATTCCGGAAAGTTTTCCCAACAGTTTTCCCAATGTGGATATTGTGGAAAACTTTATACGATGGTTTGCTTGCAAAGAAAGGGCCCTTATGGTATAATTTCGATATTGAGGTGAAGAATTATGCATAAATTTTCGCAATTGAGCGTCAAAGTAAAAGTTTTGGTTTTAGTAGTGTACACAGTAGTTTTGGCAACGTTGATTGTGCTTTTGACAAGAATGTTCCAACCTTCCATCGATGCCAATTATCAGGACTACGGTACGACCCCATATGACGAAAATTTGATTGTGACCCTAAAAAAACGGGAAAAAAGAAATATTCCGAGTACAACCGGTTCCAATACCGATAAAAACAAAGAATACTCCGATTGGGATGTATTCATGTATTTAACCAAAAAAGATTCGAATGCGATGATCATCAACGTTCACGGCTTCCTGACCGCTTTGACCGCCGACGGCAATCTATTATATAAAGAAGGCAAAGCGAGCACATGGAGCAATACTTCCGCAAGTTTTGCGTCTTGGTCTAATTTGGGCAAAACAAGCAACGATTACGACTCCAAAACCGAAGAATATACAAAACTTGACAATAAACCCATAAAACTGTATGTAAGCATTTATTACGAAATCCGCAATACCCAAACCGGCAAATACGACTTCAAACACTTTACCTATCAGGCTGAAGACTTGGATTTGGAAAAAATCGATTTTGACTCTTTCGACGAACGTCAAATCGACAACGAAACGGCCGGCAAAAAAGGGTATTTGGTCAACCAGGGCGAATTGTTTGAGCTGCGGATTGAACGGCGGGTAACCGGAGAAACGGTCAACAAGCTCCGCACGTATCTGATTCCGAAAACCGTCGACGGAGTTACCATGGAAAATATGGCTATCGAAATCTATGCCCGGGTAAACAATCACCCGACCGATACCGAAAATTATTTTAGCGAATACATTTTAATCGATTCCTATTACGGCTGCATCAACCAATCGTCGATAATGCCTTCGACGAATGCGGTTGACGTCAACAAAGTTTACACCATTTCCAAATTGTACATTATCGCCAAAGTCACCGGAAGCGACAACAGGGAAACCGTAACCAAAGCTTGGGTCGACTTCGAAAACATCAAGACATACTAAAAGTGGTTTATTGACGATAGCGCTGTTAAACAAACCGATTTTGGGTAATAATAATAAAAAAGCGAGCCGAAGATATTGCCGAAAATAAAAAAGTACTCATTTCGTTGACAAACAAAAGCACTTCATGTATAATATACAAGCATGGTTTATAGGAGGTGCTCGTATGAAAAGAACATATCAACCTAACAAACGAAAACATAGTAAAACCCACGGATTCCGTGCCCGCATGGCAACAGTCGGAGGAAGAAAGGTATTGGCTCGTAGACGTTTAAAAGGTCGCGCAGTCTTATCAGCATAATTTTCCACTTATGGTACAACCAAATATCGATACATAGACCACTTCTTGTCACCAAAAACGTTAGAAGAGGTCTTTTTGTTTTATAACGAGGGATAATAATGAAAAAACGCTATCGCTTAAAGAAAAACGAAGATATTGCTCGAATCGTCCGCGGACGGAAAAAAGTGAGCAGTCCCTGTTTTACGCTGTATTATCAGAAAAACAATTTGAAAAACAACCTGTACGCAATTTCGGTTGGCAAAAAATACGGCAGTGCGGTTGAAAGAAATTATATTAAACGCGTCGTTAGAGAAATCATGCGTCCGATTCTAGACGTGCTTCCCAATGTATCGGTAGTAATTGTTGTAAAAGAAGCAAGCAAAACGCTGAAATTTCTTCAGTTGAAAGAGGAATTAACCGAGCTGATAAACTCAATCAATCAAAAATTTAATATTGAGGAGAATTAAATGATTACAAAGACAAGTAAAATAATTCGTTATGCGATGATAACAATTGTTTTGGGCTTTTTCGCTTTTTTCCTGGTGAGTTGCGGAAAGAAAGAGACAATCACTTATAAAGAGTTGGAAACCGAAATCCAAAACGCTCAATTGGAAAAGACCCGCAACGCATTGAGAACGTACCTTTTAGTACCGGAGGAAAACGCGGACGCGCAGACATCAGTTTACGCCAAGATTACCTCAATCCTCACAAACGAAGCGATTACCAACACCGACGAGTTTTTGGATAATGCCTTGAATCAGCTTGAAGCACTCGCCCAGGAACTCGGGGTAAGCGTTCGGGGCGTGGACAGAGAAGCGTTTAAAGACGAAATCAAAAACGCCCAGCTTCAAGGGGCTAAATTAAGCGCAATCGATCAAATCGACCGTTATATCGAAGCGGATTCTTTGGAAGATTACCAAAACGAATTAATCGAAAAAGCCAAAGTCAAATATTTGGCGAAATTGGATACGGCTACCCAAGCCGCAAAACTTGGACTTGTACGCAGAACCGGTTCGAGTTGTACCGGTGCGACCGTCCAATCGGTAAACGAAGCCGAATTCGAAGCAACTCAGGATGTTTACGAAATAGTGTATTTTTATACAATCCAGGCCGACCGCTATCGTTTGCAACCCTCTCCGATCCAATTTTACGGATTCGGAAACGGTTTTTGGGGCCATTTGTTCAATAATTTCTTTACCTTCCCAGTCGGCTGGGTTTTGAAAACATTGTCCAAATTGCTCGGCGGTTACTATGTTATCGGATTAATCCTTACCACATTGCTCGTCCGTACACTCGGCTGGCCGATTTACGCCAGAACCAACGACATGAGTCTGAAAATGCAATTGATGCAACCGGAACTAGCCAAGCTGGAAGCCAAATACGAAAGAAGAACCGATCCGGAATCGCAAAAAGCGAAACAGATGGAAATGGCCGCAATTTATCGCAAATACAAAGTCGGCATCGGCGGCTGTTTGCTCCCGTTCCTGCAATTCCCGATCTTCATGAGTATCTTCCGGGCGATTTCCCGTTTGCCGTATACCAACGGCGAAGTCAGCGGAACCGCCAACTGGATTGAAGGATTGAATACCAAGGTCTTTGGCATCGATTTGTTCAAAGACCGTACCCAGGGCGATTCCTGGCAGATGTGGGGCGTAATTATTCTGGCGGTTTTGGTTGTGGGAACGCAGCTTTTGAGCCAATTCATTTTACAAAGAAAACAAAAGAAACTTCAGGAAGAATCGCAGGCCAATATTCCTGCCTACCGCCGTCAGGCAGTCGCACAGGAAAGCGAAACCCAAAAAACCATGAAGTATACGATGTACTTCATGACAATCATGATGGGAATGTTCGTCTTGAGCAGCGCAGCCGGCTTGGGATTCTATTGGTTGATTGGTAACATCTATACAATGTTCCAATCTTATATCGGGCAAAAACAGAGCGCTGAACGCTTAGAACGTTTACGCAATAAGCACGCGAAGTAAGAGGTGGAGAAGTGAAAGAGAAAATATATGTGGGACACACTCTTCAGGAAGTTGAAGAATTAGCTGTCAAGGAATTGGGCGTAGCAAAAGAAGATTTGTATTTCGATGTTTTGACGCCGGAAGAAGTATCCCGGGATGAAATTCAGGTTCATGTCATGGTTGATGCCAATCCAATCAAAAAAGCCAAAGATTATTTGGAAACTTTTTTGCAAAATGCCAATATCATGGGTTACGTGGAACGCAAAATGCGCGACAACGTTGTCGAATACAGCGTATCGACCGACGGAGCCAACAATGTTTTGATCGGCAAAGGTGCCAAAACACTGAGCGCTTTTCAGTTTTTGGCTTCGATGATTGTCAATCAGTATTTCGACCGCGATCACGAATCGGGGTTTGTCGTAAAAGTCGATGTTGGCGATTACCGGAAAAAACGCGACGAACAGCTTGAACGCATGGCAACCCGGATTGCGAGAGATGTCGCCAAAACCAAAATTCCCGTCAAACTTCATTACATGAACGCCTACGAACGTAAAGTCGTTCACAACAAATTATCCGATTGGCGCGATGTCACAACGCATTCCGAAGGCGTTGAACCGGAACGCTATCTGATTATCGAACCAAGAGTAAAAAAGTAAAAAGCAAAAAATAAAGAGAGGGCTTGCGGCCCTCTCTTTTTGAAAAAGAAACTAGAAAAAAAATAATAAGGGATGAAGACCAAATAGACCAAGCAAAAGATGAGCGAAGGTTAGTTCGGACTTCAAAACAATTATAACACAGGGAAAACCGGTTCGCCAACGATTAAACAGTGAAAATGTTTCCATTTACTGGTATATTAAAATAACCCCAGAAGATATATCTTGTGATATAATATACATAAATAAAGGGAGGTAAGGAAGATATGAGCTTACCGGATACAGTGATTGCTGTTATTTTGGGGGCAATTTTATTGCTTAACGCAGTTATGCTTGTCCTGTTGTTTAGAACGATTAAAGACAAGGGAAAAGAAAAACCAGAGGATTTTGGAAATCTGATCGAAAACGCGCTTTACAAAAATCAGCTTGATTTGATGCAAAAAACCAACGACCATATCAGAGAGCAATTGGAAAAGACGCGCGCGGTTATCGATCAGAGGTTCGAGGTTTTGTCCGAAAAGAATGCGCAGGCTTTATCGAACGCCACCAAAGAACTGTACGAAATTCAAAACAAGTTCAGTCAGGTCGAAGTTCAGCTTTTAAAAACCGTTTCCGACGAACTCGCCAAAATCAATGCGAGCGTCGAAACCCGTTTGGCAACGGGATTCGAACAGACAAGAACAACTTTTACCAACGTAATGGAACGTTTAGCTGTTATCGATCAGGCACAAACTAATATCGAAGCTTTGTCAAAAGATATCATTCAGCTTCAGGATATCCTGCAGGACAAAACCAAACGCGGAAATTTCGGCGAATTCCAACTGAACGCGATTTTGGAAAATGTCTTCGGAGTAAGCGGAGATATATATCAGACGCAGTACAAGATGTCGAACGACACGAGAGTCGATGCCATAATCTTCACGCCGGAGAACAAAGGGCACATTGCAATCGATTCGAAATTTCCTTTGGAAAACTATCGGAAAATGATTGCCCCGGGTATTCCGGAAGCCGAAAAAAAGAATTACGAAACGGCCTTCAAAGCCGATGTGAAAAAACATATCGACGATATTTCCCGAAAATATATTATTCCGGGCGAAACCATCGGTTACGCCTTGATGTTTATTCCGTCCGAAGCGATATATTATTATATTTTGGCAACCCAACAGGAATTGGTTGGTTATGCGGAGAAAAAGCACGTGGCTTTGACGTCCCCGACGACTTTGATTGCCACGCTTAAAGTAATCCAGATATCTTTGTTGGATTACAAACGGCGCCAAAACACCAACCTGATTATCGAAGAGTTGCGCAAACTAAGCAAAGAATTCGAACGTTACAACGATCGTTGGACTCTGGTCAGAAAAGCAATCGAAAAAGCCAAAGACGAATCCGACAAACTGAGTACGACTAACGAAAAAATCATTAAACAGTTCGAACAAATCGGCAAAATGGATGAAGAAACCTTATTGGAAGAAAAAGTGAGCAGCGAATGAAAGAAACAATGAACGATACGATTTTAGGAATATCAACCGCCTTCGGCAAAGGCGCCATCTCCATCGTGCGGATGAGCGGAAGCGAAGCTCTCGAGATAGCTTCAAGAGTTTTCAAAGGCAAAGACCTTCGCAAAGTCCCAAGCCATACCGTGCATTACGGCCATATCGTCAATCCGAAAACCGAAGAAACGATTGACGAAGTTTTGGTGACGGTATATCGGGCGCCGAAAACATATACCAGAGAAGATATCGTGGAAATCAATTGCCACGGCGGCATTTTTGTAACCAACCAGATTTTCGAACTGCTTGCGCTTCAGGGGGCGAGGATCGCCGAACCAGGCGAATTCACGAAACGGGCCTTTCTGAACGGACGGATTGATCTTACGAAAGCGGAAGCGGTTATGGATGTGATTGATGCTGAGAGCAAAGCGGCGCTTCGGCTCGCCAATTACGGCCTGCGGGGCGACATTAAAAACGCAATCGACAATTTGCGCTCCAAACTCATGAATATAATCGCCACTATTGCGGTCAATATCGATTATCCGGAATACGACGATGCGGAAGAATTAACCAATTCGGTCATTAAACCCCAAATTCAGGATATATATAATCAGCTGAAAAAGATACTTGCCTATTCGAGCGATGCCAAAAAAATCAAAGAAGGCATCAAAACGGTTATCATCGGCCGGCCGAACGTCGGCAAAAGCAGCCTGCTAAACGCATTACTTAGAGAAGACAAAGCCATCGTGACTCCTATTCCGGGCACAACCCGGGATATCGTGGAAGGAAAACTCGTATTGGGAAGCATTATGCTGAACTTAATCGACACGGCGGGCATCAGGGAAGCCCAAGACGAAGTCGAAAAAATCGGAATTTCCAAGAGCCAGCACAAAATCGACGAAGCCGAGTTGATTCTTTTGATATTGGACGGCAGTGAGCCGCTCGAAAAAATGGACTACGATTTGCTTGAACTGGTCAGAAACCGTCCTCATTTAACGGTTATCAACAAAAGCGACCTTCCGCTTGTCGTCAATCCGGAAGCGTTTTCCGACGCGATTGTCATTTCGGCCACCAACCCGAATGACATAAGCAAGTTGGAAGAAGCTATCACCAAATACGTAATGATTAGGGATATCAACGACACCGACGTTTCCTATATAAGCAATACCCGCCAGCTTGCCAAAATTAACGAGGCAATCAGCAATCTGGACGAAGCTATGAAGGCAATTTCGGAAAACGTCTATATTGATATTGTGGATATATATATTCAGGCGGCCTGGAATTCCCTGGGGGAAATCATCGGGGAAGTCCGCACGGATCAATTGATTGACGAACTGTTCTCGAAGTTTTGTTTGGGCAAATAGCAAAAAGACTTGACAGATTGCTCAAGAGAGCATATAATACAGATAACAAATTACGAAAAAGCAAAACGTTGAAGAGGAAAAGTATATCGGGAGCGCTTCTTCCAGTGAGTTAAGGACAGTGGAAACTTAACAGAAAAGCCCGATAGAAAGAACACCTCGGAGTGGTAGAAGAAATCATTTTTGAAAGTAGAACTACCCGCTTAATCCGGCGTTATGGATCAACGAGGGCACGGCAATATATATGCTTATCGGCATAACAGCCGTGAACTAAGGTGGTACCGCGAAATTTTCGTCCTTAGGAAGCAAATTCCTAAGGACTATTTTTATTTCAAGAAGGAGGAAAAAATATGAGCGACTATCAAAAAACCAGTGTTCAGCATTTAATTAAGGAAAAAGCAGGCGCTGTCGGCAAAAAAGTGCGTTTGGAAGGTTGGGTACGCTCCAACCGCAGTCAGAAGGAATTCGGATTTATCGTTTTGAACGACGGTTCGTTTTTTGAAAGCATGCAAATAGTTTACGACCAATCTTTGGAAAACTGGCAGGAAGCCGCCAAAATCCGTGTGGGAAGCGCGGTGACCGTGGACGGAGAGGTCGTATTGTCGCCAAAAGAAGCGCAACCGATCGAAATCAAAGCCCACAAAATTGTGCTTGAAGGCGACAGTCCGGAGGATTATCCGATTCAACCCAAACGACATACCAGAGAATTCTTAAGAAAGAATGCCCATTTAAGAGCCAGAACCAATCTGTTCTATGCGGTGTTTAAGGTAAGAAGTCTGCTGGCGTTTGCCATTCACAAATTCTTTAACGAAAAAGGCTTTATCTATGTCCATTCGCCGTTGATTACATCCAACGACGGCGAAGGCGCGGGTCAAATGTTCCAGGTCACCACCCTCGATTTGGAACGCATCGCCAAATCCGGGGAAGTCGACTATTCCAAAGATTTCTTCGGAAAAAAAGTCAACCTTACCGTTACCGGCCAACTGGAAGCCGAAACATTTGCGCTGGCGTTCAAAAAGGTTTATACTTTCGGGCCGACTTTCCGGGCCGAAAACTCCAACACCACCCGCCATGCCTCCGAATTTTGGATGATTGAACCGGAAGTTGCGTTTGCTGATTTGAACGACAACATCGCCTTAATCGAAGAAATGGTCAAATATGTCGTCGGATTCATTTTGGAAAACGCCAAAGAAGAAATGGAATTCTTCGATAAGTTTGTCGCACCGGGCAAAATCGCCCAGCTCGAAGCGCTGCTAAAATCAAAAGCCAATATCTGCACCCACAAAACTGCGGTGGATATCCTGAAGACAAGCGGCCAGAAATTCGAAGTCGAACCGGAATACGGACAGGATTTCGCTACCGAACACGAAAAGTATTTGACTGACGTGCATTTCAAAGCGCCGGTCTTTATAACCGATTGGCCGAAAGACATCAAAGCATTCTATATGCGTTTGAATGACGACAACGAAACGGTTGCAGCGGTCGATTATTTGGTACCGGGAGCCGGAGAATTGGTCGGAGGATCCCAACGTGAAGAACGTTTGGATATGCTGCTTAAACGCATGGACGAACTCAAAATGAACAAAGCTGAACTCGACTGGTATATCGACTTAAGAAAATACGGCGGCGTCAAACATTCGGGTTTCGGAATGGGATTCGAACGCTTGATTATGTATGTGACCGGAGTAGAAAACATCCGCGACGTCATTCCTTATCCTAGAACACCGAAAAACTGCGAATTCTAATAAAAAAATGCAGAATAAGGATTTTAACCTTAATCTGCATTTTTTATTTTTTTGATTAATTTTCGTCCGAATATATATCTTCGTCGTAGTATTCAAGGAAACTGTGTTGTTTGTCGCCGTGTTTCCAGCCCAATGCGCAGTTGAGATTAACGTTTTGCGCGCTGCGGTAAATCGAGATGTCGACGTTCGGATAAATCTTGCGCATGTTGGCAATCAGGTTTTTGACTTCCCTGCGTTTGGACGAGGTTTTTCCGCACGCCACCACGCACCCGCAATTCATCGGCGTAACCCCGATTTGCTTGATAAAACGGATAATGTCTTTTTCTTTAATATATATAAGAGGTCTGATTAGTTCCATGCCGGGGAAATTCTGGGCTTTCAGTTTCGGCATCATGCATTTGTATGTCCCGCCGTAAAAGATGTTTAAGAGGATTGTTTCAATTGCATCGTCGAAATGGTGGGCCAAAGCGATTTTGTTGCATCCTTTTTGTTTGGCAATCGAGTATAATGTTCCTCTTCGCATTCTGGCACACATATAACACGGATAATCGCCGGCGATTCGTTCGACCACCTGGAAGATATCCGATTTTACTATTTCGATCGGAATGCCCATTTTCTTGGCGTTTTCTTCTAAAGCTACAACATTTTCTTCCGTAAATCCCGGATCCATGACGATATATACCACTTCAATCGGCACCTGGCCGTGCCGCTGGTATTCCTGCATTAGTTTAGCCATGGTTAAACTGTCTTTCCCGCCGGAGATGCATACCGCAATCCTGTCGCCGGGTTTAATCAATTCGTATTCCGCTATCGCCTGGATAAAGGGGCGGTAGAGGTCTTTACGGTAAGTCGTTATCAACAATCTTTCGATTTCTTTAATATCCATAGTTTTTTCCTAAAAGAAAAGGTCTTAACGACCTATTTCTTTACCTTCTTTACATTTGTCGGTTTCAGCTTCTTGGTTTCCTCGTCTTCGATAGTCCAAATGTTATAAAACAGATAAGATAATCCCGCCGTAATGACAAGAGCGATTGCGGATTGCCATAAAAGGGTCGGCCAAACGAATTTCAGGTATCCGGCCGCTTTGAGGTCGGATTTGTAACCTTCGGACAGATTCGGCAAAGTGTTGAAGTTCAAACTGTTGTTGGCTGTTGTTGAAGACTTAATATTGGTTAATGTTCCGATGGTCCAAACTTTAATCGGATCTTCGTCGAGTCCGGTTTTTTGGACAATCGCAAACGTTGCTTCTCTGGTAGACAAGAAAGGCATGGAGCTGATTTCTTTTTCGACACCGTTGTCGTCGATATGAGTGAACATGTAAGTGTTGTTAGGGGTAATAGTATATACGTAATGCGCTTTGTCCGCATTCTCAGGGTCGTCGGCATTGTTGTCGTAAATAGGATAGTAACCGGAACGCGCGGACGATGGGGTTGCGGCGCCGGTGGAACCGCTGTCTTTGAGGGAATCGCTTAAGGAATCGAGTGCCGAACGAAGATGTAGATCGGCTTCCGTTCCGACTCCCTGAACCGAAACGATATATAAATCGGCCGGTTTGACGATCGGGTCTTCGGTTGTTCCGTAGGCGATATCGTAAATGAAGAATGTGTATTGAATCGTTTTGCTTTCATCGATTTCGTTCATGATGGCGTAAGACTCAACCGAAAACGCATTGGCCAAATTCAAGGTGCCGTTGTTTAATTGAAGCGCGTCTTTTGTGTCCGGATCTCTGAAAGTTACGTTATTGACGTTCTTTTGGAATTTTGCGGCCGAGAAACGGATGGAACGTTCGATTTGTTCTTCGGTCGAATACTTGCTGTTGAAATAGTATTCGATGAAACGGTCCTGATTTTTCTCCCAACCGCCGACGGCTCCGTAAGAGTAAAAGGCAATAAAGGTTGTTACAATTAATGGAAATAAAATTGATATTATTAATATTATAATTTTTGTTACACGCATTTGCATTTATATTCACCTCGTTAATTTTTTCTGTATTATTATACCACCAATTCTTCAATAAAACAATGAATATATTATAAAAGATTTTCAAAAAAGCAAAATTGGTTAATTTTTCTATTGAAGTTTTTGTGTTTTTTTGCCGTTTTTAACCCCTTCAAAAAAGTTTCGGACGAACAATTTGCCGGTTGTTTTGACAAAAGAATATTATATAATAAAGATACAGCGCATACACTATTATATAAACAAAATATTTTTTATACATTTTTATACATTTTTTTGACAAAAAAGTCTATTTTGATTATAATGTTAGTAAGGAGGAGCATTATGAAGATAGATTGGATTACAAAAAACAGTTCTTTAGGCGCTGTTACGCTCTACGAAAACAATATAACTTTGAACAAGCATGCGGCCAATTATTTTAAAGACGCCTATGCGGTTGCTGTGGGAATCGATCGCGAATCGGGAAATATCATCATTCAGAAAGTTTCCAAAGAAGAAGCGGAAAACCATGATGCGGAAAGTTTGCACAAAATAGCCATCAAACCATCTTACGGACGCATTTCGGGTAAACATCTAATTACGGAAATCAGTGATCATCTCGCGCTTGATTTTCGCAGCAAGACAGCGTACAAATTCAGTGCTCTCTGGAATACCGGAAACCGGATGTTGATTGTTAATACCAAGGAGGTATATTAATGTTATCATTTTGGGGTTCAACGCAAATGTACATGATTATTATTTGGATCCTTGTAGCCATTATTGCAGTAGTATTGGAAACCGAATCCGCAGAGTTAGTTTCCATTTGGTTTTCCCTCGGTGCAATCGGGGGTCTACTCGCTGCAATTCTCGAAGCAAACGTGATCGTTCAGATGGCGGTATTTGCGGGAGTATCGTTTATTTTGGTTCTCGCAACCCGACCGCTTGTGGCGAAGCTGCAGAAAAACACCGAAGTAAGGACCAATGCCGACCGGTTAATCGGTAAAGTCGGAGATGTTACGCGAGAAATCACTCCCTTCTCAAAGGGCGAAGTTATTGTCGATTTTCGGACGTGGACGGCTATTTCTCTCAACAACCAATCTTTTGCCGTAGGCGATAAAGTCGTCGTGGCAAGGATTGAGGGTAACAAACTGGTCGTAGATGCGATTCAGGAAATTAACATTAAATAACTTAATAAAAAAAGAAAGGAAGAGAAAATTATGGAAGCTTTTTTAATCGTTGTTATTGTTTTGTTGGTCTTGATTGCGATAATCATTATTTCGCACATTCGTATTGTTCCCCAAACCAACGCTTATGTCGTTGAACGTCTGGGAAGATACCATGCAACCTGGGATACCGGAATTCATTTTTTGGTTCCGTTCATCGATCGGATAGCGGTCGATCCGAATGCGGCTACCACATATGCCAAAAGCAAATCTTATTACAGTCCTTACAAAATCGGAATCGTCAACCTAAAAGAACAGGTAATTGATTTCGAACCTCAGCCAGTAATCACCAAAGATAACGTTACGATGCAAATCGATACCGTAGTTTATTACCAAATCACCGACCCTAAACTATATGTGTACGGCGTATCGAATCCAATCGGCGCGCTTGATAATTTAACGACAACCACTCTCCGTAATATCATGGGTGATCTTGATTTGGACGAAGCGTTGACCAGCCGCGATTTGATTAATACGAAAATGCGCGCAATTCTCGACGAAGCGACCGACCCGTGGGGCATCAAAGTCTTCCGCGTGGAAGTCAAAAACATTATGCCTCCGAAAGACATCCGCGACGCCATGGAAAAACAAATGCGTGCCGAACGCGAACGCCGTGAAGCTATTTTGCTTGCCGAAGGGGAAAAACGAGCCGCCATCCTTCGCGCCGAAGGTGACAAACAATCCGAAATTCTCCGTGCCGAAGCCAAAAAAGAAGCTTTGGTTCATGAAGCCGAAGGTCATGCCAAATCGATTTTAATCGTGAACGAAGCAACGGCTCAGGGCTTGAAGATGATCAAAGATGTTGCGGTCGACAAAGGCGTCTTGGCTTTAAAAGCTTATGAAGCTTTGGCAAAGATGTCGGAAGGTCAGGCAACCAAGATTATCATTCCTTCCGAACTTCAAAGCATTGCCGGTTTGGCGGTTTCCGCAAAAGAACTCTTGAGCGAAACCGAAAAGAAAGAAAACAAAAAGTAATATATATAAAGGGAAGCGGAAAAACGAAGAGAAGTTTTCAGGCTTCCCTTTATTTCTTTATATATAAGGAAAGAATTTGACAAGTTGCGCCGAAAACACAAAAGCTGGGCCGGATTCAAAAAAAGATAAAATAACTTTAAAAATCTGATAATCTATGCTATACTATCAATGATTATTATTGGTTTTTTTCGAAAACAGAGTTGATGTGCTCTTGGTTTTTATTTAATGAAGAGAAAGGAAGTTGAACTATGGCCTATAAAGCATTATACCGAAGTTATCGGCCCAACAATTTTGCGGAAGTCGTCGGACAGTCGCATGTAACACAAACATTGCAAAATGCGATAATGTACAACAAAACCTCTCACGCATATATTTTCAGCGGACCTAGGGGAGTCGGAAAAACGACGATTGCCCGGATTTTTGCGCGTGCCATCAATTGCGAAAATCCTCAAAACGGCGAACCATGCAACAAATGTCCGAAATGCGAAGCGATTCTTAACGAAGTCACGACGGATATCATCGAACTTGACGCAGCCAGCAACAACGGCGTCGACGAAATGCGGCGCATTTTGGAAAAAGTAAACTTTCTTCCGAGCCTGTTGAAAACCAAAGTATATATCATCGACGAAGTGCACATGCTCAGCCTCTCCGCATTCAATGCTCTTCTAAAGACATTGGAAGAACCCCCTCTTCACGTGTGTTTCATTTTTGCCACGACCGAACCCCATAAAATACCGTTGACGATTCATTCGCGCTGTCAAAGATTCGATTTCAAACCATTGACCAAAGCGCAAATCGTCATGATGCTCAACCGGGTAATTGAAAGAGAAGGTATATTGATTAAGGATGAAGCCGTCGAAGGAATCGCGGAAGCTGCGGAAGGCGGAATGCGCGATGCTTTGGGTATGCTAGACCAGGTCAGCGCCTTTACCGACGACGAAATAACCATCGAAGATGTCGACAAAGTGACTGGCCGGGTTTCCAAGGTGAAACTTTTGGAACTCCTCTCTTCGTTTGAAAGCAAAGACGTCACAAACTCCTTATCGATTATCGAGGAATTGGTCGAGTCGGGAAAAGAAGTCGATCGCATAACTTACGGTTTGATTCAGCTCTGCCGCGATCTTCTCCTTTATCAGACTCAGGGAAACGCCCTAAGCAAGAAGGCAGTTTTCGACGACGAAAAATTTATCGCCCTGGCTAAATCGCTGAAACGGATGCAGATTCTTAAATATTTAGATATTTTAATCGATATTCAAAACAAGATGAAATGGACGACTTCCCAAATGATTTATTTGGAAGTCGGAATCATGAAAATGATTCATTACCAGGACGAAACTCCGGTTGTTCAGGAAATCGATATCGAAAAGAGCGAAACGATTGCCATCCTCGAAGAAAGCATCTGCGACCTCGAACGCAACGTCCAAAGCCTGGAAGCCAAATTTGCCAACCAAAACATCAAAGATTGGCAGGAAAGCGTCAACGCAAAACTCGAGTTTTTGGAAAACCGAGTTAGCAACACCACATATAATAAAGAAATAGAAAATAGAATATTGGAATTGGAAGATGCCCAAAAACGTCTTCAGGTCGAATTCGAGGACAAAATGGGCATCGTGGAAGTTATTGGCGATGCGCTGAGAGAAATCAAAGCTGACGTCGAAGCCGTAAAAACAACAAAACCGGCGGAAAACGATGTTCAAACCGGTAATAATATAAATGAAACAAACGAAGAATTGCTGACAAGACTGACTTCACTAGAAAATCAGGTTGCGGCTTTATCTGAAAAAGCCCAGAAAGTTCAACCGAAAGCCGATGAAGAACTATTGGCAAAATTAACCGAATTAGAAAGCAGAATCTCTGTAATCAAAGAAAATGTCAAAGAAGAACCGAATCCAATCAACAGCGACTTGTTGGAAAGGATTGAAAAAATCGAAAGCAAAGTCACGAATATTCTGGGAGCCAAACCGGAACAATCTCAGGAACCGAGCAATCTGTTTATTGCCAATACCCAGGAAATGATGATGCAGCTTCAAAACCGAATCGACGATATGGATTCGCTTGTGCAGCTGATTATGGGCAAATTCAACGGTGTGGAAGAACGCTTGGATATTGTTGAACTTTATCACAATGAAGAAAAACCTCATTCCGAGGAAGTAATCAACGAAATTAAAGATCAATATAATGAATTGAAACAACAATTCGAACATTATCAGGATGCGGTGGAAGCGTTCCAACTTGCCTATCGGAGCGAAATCGACGGTTTGGTAAAAAGAATCGACGATTTAGCCGAGAAAGCGGAAAAGAAAGAAGAAACGCCGGCGCTCGATGCCACGGTGCTCGACGAATTATCGAAATCAATCAATAATGTCAAAGAGTACAGTTTCAAATTGGGCGCACGGATTAACCAACTCGAAGAAGCAATGAAAAAAGCTCCGGCGGAAGTTCCTGCTGCACCTGAAACCGTGCCGCAGGTTCAAGCTGCTCCGCAACCTCAAACGCAAACTTCGCCGACTACGGTTGTTGTTCGGACTCCTCGGGCTGAAAGCGAAACCGTGGCTCCAGTGACTGCAGAAGAAATCGACGATTTGGAAACCCAAAGAGTCTACGATGTCAAACGGATCGAAACGATTCTTCACGAATCGCGCGACCAGAAAGCCCGAGAGGAAAAAGTCAAGATCGTCAATAACTGGCGCCGGATGGGCGACAAGCTGAGTTTGCATCTGACACCGGTTGCCCGTTACCTGATGGACGGTGTTCTTGCCGCAAACGGTCTCAAAGAAATGATTATCGTTTATCCGAACGCGCAGATATGCAATTACCTGATGGAAGAAAAAGTCCATCTCGATGCCAAACAGGTTCTGAAGAACGCCTTCGGCAAAGAGTACGATTTCATCGCCTTGCCGGAAAGCGTATGGCAGGACAAACGCAAAGAATATCATTCGCAATATTACATGGGCGTCAAATATCCGAAACTTTCGCCGATTAATCATCCAGAACTCAAAATCATGAAGACGGACAAAAGCCTGACGACGCCTAAAGTAAATTCGATTGACCAAAAAGCGGAAGCTTTATTTGGTAAAGCATTGATTAGAAAAGAGGGAGAATAATGAATCAACAATTAATCCGTAAAGTCCAAAAGATGCAACAGGAAATGATGGCGGCCCAAAAAGAAATCGAAGAAGCGGTATTTACGAAAAAGACCGGGGCCGTGACGGTTACGGTTACCGGAACCAAAGAAGTCAAAGAAGTGGTAATCGACCAGGACTTCACCGTGGAAGGACCGGACGATTTGGAAATGCTGGGGGACATGATTGTTGCCGCATGCAATCTTGCCTATAAAGATATCGAAAAAATGACCGAAGAGAAATTGGGAAAATACCAAGATCTTCTCGGCGGAATGGGCAGTTTCTTTTAATGAATGAGCTGAAGTTGTTGGACCGTCTGGTTTCTTCCCTGGAAAAGCTGCCGGGAGTAGGCAAAAAAACGGCTACCCGCTATGCTTTTCACATTGTGGAAAAGTTCAGCGATGAAGACGTCAAAAACCTGATTGACGCTTTGGTTCACACCAAGGAAAGCGTCAGGCACTGTCAGATTTGTCATGTGCTGACCGATCAGAACGAATGCGAGATTTGCCAAAACCCCGTGCGCGACCATTCGCAAATCATGGTGGTAAAAGACACCAAAGACGTAATATCAATCGAAAAAAGCAGACAGTACAACGGCCTTTATCATGTCTTGGGCGGACTCATTTCGCCGCTTGACGGTATCGGTCCCGACGACATCAATCTGGAAACGCTCGCCAAGCGCGCCGAAGACCCGTCTGTAAAAGAAATCATCATCGCCACGAGTTTCACGCCGGCAGGCGAAACTACCGCTTTATACATCGATAAAATTGTCGCAAGACCCGGCCTTACGGTTACGAAAATTGGCTACGGTCTTCCGGCGGGTGGGGATATTGAGTATGCGGACGAACTGACGCTCCGAAGAGCTCTCGAAGCAAGAAAGAAAATTTAAGGAGAAAATAAGATGGGTATATTTGATATTATTATCGATTACACAAACAAAAAAGGTCAGGAATTCGTTGATTTCGTTCTTGGGGTTTTTTCCCAACTTTCCGGCTTTCTTCAGGCAATTGTTTTGATTGGGGCGGCTCTGCTGATTGTCATCGGCGCGATTACTGTCATCAAAAAGTCGTTCAAGCTGATTTTGGTCTTGGGAATCGTGTTCGTCGTCCTCTTCGTAATTTGGACTTTCATGTGAAAAACCATAGGAAATAATCGAATAAAAAATAAAAAAACTGATTTCGAAGTGTCGCAAATAATTGCGACATTTTTTGTTTCGGTTTGGCACGAAAAAACATTTTTTGAAAAAAATAAGGTTATTAATTGCGTTTTTCCTCCAAGTATGCTATAATGAATTGACTAAAAGTATAATGTTAATAGACGCATATTAACGTTACAGTAATAATTTTGGAGGACAAAAAAATGGACATACGATTAGTTAACCTAACCAAAGTTTTTGCTGATAAAGACTCCGAAGTAAGGGCGGTCGACAATCTCGACACCGTTATACCATCCGGAAAACTTATCGGCTTGCTTGGTCCGTCTGGATGTGGAAAGTCAACAACCTTGTACATGATTGCGGGTTTATTGAATCCAACTGAAGGACAGATTTTTTTTGGGAACGCAGACGTAACGCAATTGCCACCGGAAAAACGGGGAATCGGACTTGTGTTCCAAAATTACGCTCTATATCCACACATGACAGTGAAACAAAACATTTTGTTTCCGTTGCAAAACTTAAAAGTACCTAAAGCGGAAGCTTTGCAAAGAGCGCAAAAAGTTGCGGATTTGGTTGCCATCGGTTCCCTTATGAACCGCAAGCCGAAGCAACTTTCGGGCGGTCAACAACAACGTGTAGCCATTGCGCGGGCATTGGTTAAAAATCCCGATGTGCTTTTGTTGGACGAACCGTTATCCAATTTGGATGCGAGACTTCGTCTTCAGACAAGAGAAGAAATCAAACGCATTCAGAGGGAAACGGGAATCACGACCATCTTCGTAACCCATGACCAGGAAGAAGCAATGAGTATTTCCGACGAAATCATCGTTATGAAAGACGGCGTTGCCCAACAAAAAGGCGCACCGCAGGAAGTTTACAACAATCCGGTAAACCTCTTTGTTGCAAAATTCCTCGGAACCCCTCCAATCAATGTTTTCAAAGGTTACATCAAAGACGGCGGCGTTTATATTGGCGAAGACAGAATTTTAGAAACCGAATTGCCTGAACAGGAAGTAACAATCGGAATCCGTCCGGAAGGTTTCGAAGTAAACGAAGACGGAACCGGCGATTTCACCTTTAAGATCAAGTTGGTCGAATACATCGGACGCGACAAATCCGTGGTTGCCGAAAACGAATACTGCGAATCGCCGACTTTCAGATTTATTGTGGATGCAGACATCAAGAACATCGTTGACGGAAGAGTCATAAAAGCCAAAATCAAACCCCATAAATGCTTTATTTTCGATAAACTAACGGAAAAGAGACTGCAATAGTATGGAAGTTGGAAAAAAGCAATACAAAGCTTGGTTATATTTGGCCCCAACTTTAATCCTACTAATCATCTTTACAATCTATCCGTTAATCAACACATTTATCATCGCATTCAAAGAAAATTACAACTATCTTAACATCGGATACGGTAAAGGGCCAGATTCAACCGAATATGAATTCAGTTCCTGGGGTCTAGCAAACTTCAAAGCAATTTTCACAAAAGGCGATTTCCTTCAGTATTTGAAGACCACGATGATTATCGTATTTGTATCTGTACCGATTTCGGTCGTATTGTCGCTTATCATCGCTATTGCGTTAAACAGCATCAAAGCGCTGCAAAAGTTTTATCAAACCGTCTTCTTTATGCCATATGTAACCAACACCATCGCTATCGGGATGGTTTTCTCGGTAATGTTTGCGACACACGGCGGATTGATCAACAATCTTATTAAAGTTTTCGGTGGGCAACCACAAAACTGGTTAGGTGGCGACTTAATGGATTCGGCGGGAAATTCGCTGTACCCTTCCTATTGGAAGTCGATGTTGGTTTTGTTGACATATATCACATGGAACGCCTTGCCATTTAAGATCCTCATTTTGTTAAGCGGGCTCCAAAGCATTGACAAACAGTATTATCAGGCAGCCCAAATCGACGGAGCAAACAAAATGCGCATCGCGCTCAGAATCACTGTCCCTCTCCTCTCGCCTCAAATTGCATATCTTACCATCACATCGTTTATCGGGGCATTCAAAGAATACTCCTCGGTTGTGGCAATCTTCGGCAATCAAGCCGGTCCAAAAGGTTACAGAAGACAAATGGCGACAGTCGTTTGGTATGTCTATGACCGGATGAAAACCAGCGATATGACGAAAGGCATGGGGTATGCAGCGGCGGCAGCTGTTGTACTATTCGTTATAATCATGTTCTTTACGGCCATCAATTCATGGGTCAGTAACAAACGTGTGCATTACTAGGGAGGGCGGCTTATGGTTCTATTAAGATACTTCATTTGTGTTCTAATTATTGTCTTAGTTCCGCTTGCTGTTTTCCGAAAGAAAGTCTTAAGCAACCGCGAAATCGTAACCAAACGTTACGGTACCAATCTCGATACCACAAATACCATGATTGGGGATTCCGTTTCGGAAGTAATCAGACGGGAAAAAACAATCAAAATCATTAAATACATCGTAACATATACATTCTTGACGGCTGTGGCAATTTTCATTATCGCTCCGTTCTACTGGATGATTATCACATCGCTTAAGTCGACGGAAGAAGTCAATCTTCCCGATCCGACCTATTTCCCGAGAAAAATCATTTGGTCGAACTATCGCGTTGCGATGACAATGTCGGGAACATATTTCGGCCGTTACATGATTAACACCGTTATCGTCGGCGTTTTCTCAACAATCGGTACATTAATCACAACAGTTTTATCCGCATTCGCATTCGCAAGACTGAACTTCAAAGGTCGCGATATTCTCTTCACCGTTTTCCTCGCAACCATGATGATTCCGGGGGAAATGATGGTTATTACCAACTATATTACCGTTTCAAGACTGGGATGGATCAACACGTATCAGGCGATGATTGTTCCGTTCTGGGTATCAGTGTTCTATATTTATCTGCTTAGACAAAACTTCAAGCAAATACCTAACGAGTTGTATTATGCGGCAAAAGTGGACGGCACGGGCGATTTCCAATACCTTTTGAAAATCATGGTTCCGATTGCCATGCCAACACTTATAACCATCACCATTCTCAAATTGATGGGCGCATGGAACTCTTATGTATGGCCTAACCTTGTTACGGAAGGTAAGATGCGTCTGATTACAAACGGTTTAAGAACTGCCTTTACCGATGACCAGGGCCGTTCACCTTATAACTTACAGATGGCTGCAACGACAGTCGTCACCGCTCCGCTTCTATTTATCTTTATTTTCCTAAGAAAATACATCATGCGCGGTGTATCAAGAAGCGGTATTAAAGGCTAAAACTAAAATGAAAGTTTTAGTAAAAATAAAAAGCAAAAAGAAGGAGAAGAAAAAATGAAAAAATTTCTTAGTTTACTTGCGATGCTTATTATTGCAATAGCAGTTGTGGGTTGTACCCCAAGAGAAAGAAGAAATGAGCATGAAATCGAAGATTTGGGTTCCGATTATAAAACTAAGATTTCGGCTACAGTAACATTCTGGCATGCCATGGGACAAGCCAACCAAGGTGTTATTGCGGAAATCATTACCGAGTTTAACAAGGAATACCCAAATATCACAGTAGTTCAGCAATCACAAGGCGGCTACACCGATCTTCGCGACAAGATTCTAACAACCTTATCAAGTGGTAACAATCCAACGATTGCGCAAACTTATCCAGACCACGTTGCTGCTTATCTTCAAGGTAAAGCTGTGCGTGAACTTGATTCCTACATCAATCATGCTCGTTACGGCATGACTCAGGAAGAAATCGAAGACTTTATTCCTGCTTATTTTGAAGAAGGTAAAATCTACGATACTAAAGGAACACTCTACAGTTTACCGTTCAATAAATCAACCGAAGTTATGTTCTATAACAAAACTTGGTTCTACAACACAAAAGTTGACGGCGTAAGCCTATATGAAAAATACAATTTAGGTACTGTCGAAATCGTTGACGAAAAACCGGTATTCAACGACAATCCGGATGCTTTCCTATCTTGGGAAGACATAATCGAAATCTGCGAAGTTTACATCAACAGCGAAGCTTACCAAGCATTGTCCAATGATGATAAATTAAAACATGCTGGATTCGCAGCCGACTCCGAAGCCAACCTTTTCATCACATTGACACAACAATTCGGCGGCGAATACACATCGCTTGAAGAACCGAGATTCAGATTCAACAACCCTCAATCCAAGGCTGCAATGCAATGGTTCTTCGACAACAAAGAAGCAGGTTTATTCGGTACTTCCACAAAATTCGGTACCGATTACAGTTCCGATGCTTTCAAAGCCGGTCAAATCAAGATGACAATCGGTTCATCTGCCGGTGCTAACTACAACTATCCAGGTGATCCTGACAGCACATTCCATGTTGGAATACTTCCTTATCCGCAATTCGAAGATGTAACACAATTCGGCGGAATCCAACCTGAAAAAGGACAAGTAATTCAACAAGGTACAAACGTAACGCTATTCAAGTGTACAGATCCGATGGAAGAATTAGCCGGTTGGTTATTCATCCGCTTCTTGACAGGTTACAAAGCTGCCATGATTTGGGCAACCAAGACCGGTTACTTCCCAATCCGCAACAGCGTAAGAACATCTCAGGAATACGAAGACTTCTTATCCGGTAAGAAATTGCTCCTTGATGCCAATACAGGCGAGTGGACAACAATTTACGAACCTTCGTTCATTGCCAAGACAATGAAAGTTGGATGGGAACAAAGAAATATATTCTACACATCTCCTGCATTCCCTGGTTCCAGTGACTGCCGTGACGTCGTTGAAGCACTAGTTCAAGCGGTTCTATATGGCGGTGTCAGCATCGATCAAGCTTACGAAGACGCGCTTGACGAACTAGAATAACGATGTCTAGATAGAAGGATTTAGATGAAAAAAAATAAACTGTTATCCCTCTTACTGTTCGTGGTTCTGGGGATACTGCTTGTCGGTTGCGTAAAAGACAATCCGCCGATAGGCGATAAAGACAAGATATATACCGACGACGAAATTCCGACTCCGCTTACTGATTCTTTCAAACTTAACAGAGATTACGAAGGAAAAGACTTTATCGAAGACGGAATCGGACGGGTAACATTCGTATCCGCGATCGACGGCGATACCACAATCTTTAGAACTTTAAACGGACAGGTTATTACCGTACGGTATCTCGGCATAGATACACCGGAATCGACTTACAAAGTCGAACCATGGGGATTTGCGGCCGCAAGATTCGTCAAAAGGGTAATGGAAAATGCCCGAGACAACGATATTCCGATTGTTCTTCAGGCCGACGAAGTCGATACCCAACGTATCGATTCGACCGGTAAACGGTATTTGGCATGGGTTTGGGTCGGCGACCGCTTGCTCAACCTTGAATTGGTCGAACTATGCTACACGGCAACCAAAGCAGCCGGCACAATGTATGCGCAGAAAATGATTGAAGCGAGCGTTGCAGCCGAAGCTTTTGGAACCCGAATTTGGAACCGCACCCTTAAAGACCCTGAATACGACTACAGTGCTGTAGGTCAATCGATGACCATAAAAGAAATCAACGATCAATACAACACAACTTATGCCGTTGCCAACGAGTTGGACAAAGGCAAAAAAGTCAGAATTCAAGGTATCGTAACCCGCAAATTTGGCGGCGGAAATGCTTATATCCAACAACAGGTTGAAGGTTATTGGTTCATCGGTTCTACCAACACCGAAGTTGTCGCAACCGACGGATCGACATTCCCTTATATCGGCGAAAACGGCAATTGGTTTGTTGAGGAAACCGATTTAGGCATCAAAGCAGAAATCGGCGAAATCGGACAAAACGCTTACGAAGTATATGTGGCTTCGCTAACAGACGGCGAAACACCGCTTAACCAATACGCTTGGGTAAAGAGCATTACTGTTCCCGAACCAAACGAAAACAATTTAATTCCTTATATTGTAAGAGAAAACAAGTGGTACGGTTTATATCTATATGGCGGTCATCAGGATATCACAAACTTCCAGGTCGGACGCGAAATCTATACAACGGGTACAATCGGTTACTACGGCGGAGCCGTGCAGGTAACCAGTGTCAATGATTCAACCGTACAAATTTACTCCTTAAACAACGAAGTCCAACCATTGGAAATTACCGAAGAAGATTTTAACGCCAACAATCGCCATTTGCTTGGACTTTTAGTGAAAATGGAAAACTTGTTGATTGTCGACGGATACAACACGAAAAAGAACAATCCAAGTAATTTGGGATTCACTCTCGAAGCAAAAGTGAACGGCAAACAAATCAATATTCGCGTTCCTAACGAAACATATATCTACGACGATAAAGGTAACCGTGTTTCCGATTGGAAATACTTTGACGGCAAAACACTTGATGTTGTAGGCATAATGAGTATTTTTGATGGCGAATTGCAAATTTTGGTTGCAAACCAAAATGACCTCACTTATTGATGTGGGTAAAATAAAAATAGGAGGAAAAAAACATGAGTATTACCAAGCATGGTAAAAGATTCTTAAGCCTTTTTGTGGCTTTAGTGTTCGCGTTAGTACTTACAGCTTGCGCATCTTCGGTTGACATCGAAGCCCGCGGCGCCGCAAGAGATAAAGTTGACGAAGTACTAGCCAATATCCATTTTGAAAAACCAGAAGAAACAGTCTCCAATCTCGAATTTGCTATTCGGGAAGAAGCGTTGAGACCTAACGATGATTTTAACAAGCCGGTTTTCGAACATAAATACGGCGGCACTGTCGAAGTAATAAGTTCCAACCCAGACGTTTTGAATGTCAAATGGGTTAAATCGACTGTTCGTCAATCCATCGTTGAATTTGTTCGCGATGCAAACGGCAATATTATCTATGCTCAAAAAGACTCCAGCGGTAAATTATTCTATATTGATAAGGATGGTAATAAGGTATCTACTACAACCAAAGAAGGCGAAGCAGTAACAGAAGTTACCGGATTAAAATTTGTAGATGTATATAAACTAGTCGGTCAAATTACCCGCCCTGCTTATCAAACCGACAATGTAACCGTCGACGTTACATTCAAAGTTTCGCAACAATATACTTATGAAAAAGAAGATGGTGAAGAAGCAACAGCAACCTATTCGGCATCCAAGAAAGTCTCCTTTACAATCCTAGCTGAATCTTCTCCTCTATTCGAAGGTACGATTGCAGAATTGAAAGAAGAAGCATTGAGAAACTACACCGCTGCAATCAAATATCCTGTTAACTTCAACGGTACAGTAACAGCTGTTCACTACCGTGAAGGTCAATTCCAAGTAGCAGACAACACCGGCGGTCTCTTTGTTTACTCGATTGTTGACGGAATCCAAGTAGGTGACTATGTCAACGTTCAAGGTAACATCACTCAATACTACGGTATCCTCCAAGTCGGAAGCGATATCAACGTAACCCGCCTCGGAACTGCCGCAGAACCGGTTCAACCGATTCAAATGACTCTTGAAGAAATTGCGGGTCTTGTACCGGATGCAGTAGTAGGTAACGCATTCGGCGGTCAATACATCGAAGCCGAAGGTTACTTCAGATACTATGCCGACAAAGACGGTCAAATGAATTACCATTTGGTTGACGTCAAAGGCAATCAAGTTCAAATCTACTACAAATCCCATACTGCTTGGGAAGAAAAGAATGTTCTTGACAACCATCTCGGCAAATATGTCAAGATGAGATTCAACATTTACACATATTATTCATCCAAACAATTATGGCAAGTATCGTTCAACCT